>Ga0214544_1000836_pt1 | contig 60370 bp, 24 predicted proteins | sample CNSS3metaG_FD_160074 | JGI IMG/M metagenome (GOLD analysis project Ga0214544, IMG submission 160074) | Root nodule microbial communities from cowpea collected in UCLA plant growth center, Los Angeles, California, USA - CNSS3 | ecosystem: Host-associated > Plants > Roots > Nodule | place: USA... | reverse complement strand
TTGAGTTGTGGCTCGGGATAGGGGTTAAGCACGTGGTATTCCTTGAGTTGTGGCTCGGAATAGCATCTCTTGAGTTGTGGCTCGGGATGGCGGATGGACACGAGGAACCCTGGAGTTGTGGCTCGGATTGACGAGTGTTGCCGGTGTGAGTGTGCTGGTTGTGGCCAGTACGGATGGGTCCAGATGGATTGCACTCCTCAGTTGTTGGCTGACGAGTTTGGTAGTCTTGGGACGATACGGACTATGTTCGTACCCGGGAACTCTACCTGGCGTTGCGGTGTATGATCCGTATATTGTTTTCCCGCACGTGCTCTATCGGTTGTGGCCGATAGGTATGGCAGCAAGTCACCTTGAAGTAATCCTTAGTCATCGTAATTGACCGAGGGAGATGTTCGCAAGGGTTACGTTTGGACCTCACTAAATCAGAGTTTTGAGGGTCAGAACAGCAGCAGAAGGCTCCGACGAGAGATACGAAGGTGGTGCCGTGACGTTCCGATCAGCAGAAGGCGACACGTGGGTTGCACGTGCCTGTTCGCTGCGGAGAAGATGCGGCGCGTGGAGGCGCGTGGAGGCGCGTGGACGGGAGGCTGGTTCCGACACTGGTGGGGGTGGCTATCCCTCGGAGAGGCGCTCCATATCCAGTTGTCTCCGGCGAAAATTGAGGTGATCGGAGAAGACGCGCCTGTTCGCAGCGGAGAAGATGCGACACGTGGCGAAGTGTGGACGGGAGGCTGGTTCCGACACCGGTGGGGGTGGCTGTCGCTCTAAGAGGCGCTCCAGATCCAGTGGTCGCCGATGAAAATTGAGATGGCCGGAGACAGCGCCAGCGGCGAATAGTGGTGGACGGCGGCGGAACAGTGGCAGACAATGACGATTTTGTGAACAGTGATAGTGGGTAGCTTTGGATAGTGTTTTATGGCAGTGGATAGCTGCAGACAGTGATTAACAGTGGCGGATGGCGGCGGACAGCCGCGGACGATGGCAACAACTGCCGGTGGACAGACCAGACAGAAACCAGAGCGAGATCGACCCGCTCTGATACCAAGTTGAGATTAAAATAGACAAAAATATGCTTGAGGGCTTAATTAGTCTCCTCTACTGTTCCTGATATTTATATAAATGATGAAGGAGATACAAGGAAGTTGAAACATTAAAGGCTACAACTAGGTGCTAGGTTAGAGGTTATCCAACACTCAACCTCCTACCTTACAACATCATGATTGCCTTGATATACTAATTACTTCTACAAATAATAATAATAATAATAATAGTAATATAATAATAGAAATAATTATAATTAATAATAATGATAATAATATTTATAGTTGATAATAATAATGATTATTAGTTATACTATAATAAAAAAATTATTTTTTAATTTTATTATTTTACTAATTCTAGTAACTATTCTTTTAAATTGAAATAAGTGTTCAAATGAAGAGATAAATGAACAACAAAACAAATAAAAATGACAAGTAATTGAAACTTAATTCCTACATAGTAAGTAAAAGTAAAATGTTTATCTAATAATAATAATAAAAACAATAATAATACTAATAATAACTATTATAATAATTATAGTTCTTAATAATAATAATAATAATAGAAATAATTATTATTAATAATAATGATAGTAATATTTAATATTTATAGTTGATAGTGATAATGATTATTAATTATAGTTGATAATAATAACCCTGACGAATCTTGACCAATAATTTTGGAGGAGCCAAAATAATTTATAGTAAAAAATTTTGAACTCATCAATAATTTATTCAGAATAAAAATCTCCAGTTATTATTTTTTGAATGTAAATAACCATATTGTGTTCAAGAAATTCATCTTTCATCTTATTTCGAATTTTGTTTTGATAATCTTGATTGTAGAAAATGAAACATTAAGGGTTAAATAAAATGAATTAGACAATCAATCAAGTAAAATATGTTTAATTTGTTTGTTTTTGTAAAAGATTGACATAATTCAATAATGGTCGACAAATTCTTCAAAATTTGAATGAGTATGAACATCAACAATGAAATGTTGGAGTGAAATTTTAAACTAATAATATATTTATCAATATACCTATTTTTTTAAGTTTAAGACAAAAAAATAATTTATCATAATCTAATAAAAATTGAGACGTAATTGCTAACAAAAATATATAATAGTAATAATATTATAATATTACAAATAAGAGTAATAACTTTACTACTAATAATGTTAATAATACTAATATTGTTATTATTGTTATTATACTATAGTATAATATTATATACTATAGTAATAATATATAATAGTAACATATAATAATAATAACAATTATTGTTATTATTATTATAATACTAATATTTGTTCTAATTTTACTACTATCACTATAAATAATATTTATAATAATATTATTAATAATAATTAGAAATACTAATACTTATAAAAATATTATAATTAATAATATTATTTATAATTAATATTATAGTTTAAATCATAAATAAATGAAAAAACAAAAACAAGATTGACTTTTGTAGGATTTGAACCCGGGTCCTTTTGTACCAGAATTTTAAAATGACAAAAAAACTATTTTTTATGACACGTGTCAATAAAAGAGAATGGGTAATGTAATAATTTTGGTAGTATATTCTTTTCTTAATATGTAATAGATAGATATGCTTTATCATGATGAGTGATAATATAATCATAGATTTATAGGAATTATCACGAAACATGAATTGGTTGTGTAAGACCTGAGAAATTTAAATAATTAAATAAATAGTCCTTGAAGGGCAATTATATTCATTTAAAGGCCATTTTCGTTTTTGACCATTAACCATAATTAAGGACCATAATAAAAAGGCAAAATAAGGCAAATAGAAGGGTTGTGAGACTAGAAAACCAGGAGTGCTGGGAGGAGGACGAATTTTAGAAGAGAAAATTGAGTCTTGGTTGAGAGAAGAGCTGAACCTTTTGGAAGAGTAAAGGAGGGTTCTTAGGTATCACAAAGCTAAGGTTAGAAGACTAATTGGAACAAGGATTTCCAGGTAAGGGGAGCTATTTCATGTTTTATGTTATGTGTATGATTAAGAGTCTTGTTCTCATGATTTTATGCTTGTGTGCCATGAATTTACGTGCTCCATGTGATGGGATTAGAGGTTTTTTGTTTTTGGAGGTTGTGTGTGTAAGATCCGTGAAAATTAATTAATTAAATAATTAATTAATTAATAAATGTGGGTAAAAAGTGTCTTTATGGCATTAATTATGACGTGGAAAAGTACTAACTCAAGTGGTTGAGAGTACTTTGATTGTGTGAGAGGACTTGGGTTTAAGTCCTATGTATGCCAATTATGTGTTGTTGTTTTATTATTTATTTTTAATAATATGTATGAGTATGGAATTGGTAATGTAAACTTATATTGATTGGAGTGTATCACCAAATGTGAATTGACATAGTGGTTGTGCTTTGGCATTATGAGTGGAGGGTCATGAGTTCAAACCTTGGTAGACAGAACTTAACCTTTATTTTTACTAAACTTAGTTTGGAATGAATGTGGAAAGGTAGAGAGAACCTAGCAGAATGGGGCACAACGGGTTGGAAAACCACCAAATAATAAGTTTGTTCCTGTCTTTTGTGATCAGAGTTGAAACCCTGCAATAAGTTCGTTCCTGTCTTTTGTGATCAGAGTTGAAACCCTGCAAGTCTAAGTCCATCTCGCCTAAGTGAGAGTTGCAGAGTCTCGACGGGGTTAAGCAACTTGGTCTCTCACTCAGGCGAGAGACACTCGCCCAAGCGAGGTCGCAAGGAAACCTATAAGTTTTGAGTTCTGAGCGATGGACGCTCTCGCCTAGGCGAGAGTGGCTCGCCTAAGCGAGTTCTTGAAGTGTATTTGTTTTGTCGAATACTCGTCTAGGCAAGGTTTGTATGTTATTTTGACGAAGGTGTGACTCGCCCAAGCGAGAGGATCTCGCCTAAGCGAGAGGATCTCGCCTAAGCGAGATTATGTGTTGATGTTGCTATTTTAAGCTCGCTCAGGCGAGGTGAGCTAGCCTAAACAAGGCTGAGGGCTTAGCTTGGGCGAGGGTCCCTAGCTTAAGCGAGTTTATGCGAAATTCCATGTTTGTGTGTGCTTGTGTGTGTGATTTGGCTGCTTTATCCTAAGTATAGGATGTATATGCATGTGGTGTAGTGTTTGGGCTTGAAGGACTAAGTCCAATAGGGGTTTGGGATGTGCTTGGTGGTTGGACACATGATGGGCATGGAACTGGTTGAGTTCCCGTCGGCTACTAATGGGCGAGGAGTCCTTAGTATGGTGATTACATGTGTCGGGCGCACAATGGGCAAGGAACTGTTATGTTCCCGTCGGCTACTATTGGGCGAGGAGTCCATGGTATGGTGATTGCGTGCGTGCCAGGGTCCAAGTTGAGAAGACTTAGATGTTTTACTACAAATGAGGAGTCTGTAGGGCAGGACAATGAGCGGGATAGGCTCATAGGGTGGGATCACGAATGAGTTAGTTTCGTGGGAGCACAATGAAGTCCCAAGACCTAGTACATGTATATGACTCATGAAGGACTATGAGGTCATGGTTGGGTTATTTGAAAAGCATGAAATATTATTTATGTTATTTTGTGATGGGTGGCATATTTATTTCTTGTATCTATTTCTATATATTGTGCATAGCTCACCCTTTCTGTGTGTGTGTGGCGATGATCGGATAACTTGTTATCCGGGAGCAGATGATTTGACAGGTGGGCCAGGAGATGCATAGACTCGGAGCGAGGGTTAGCTGGGGATTTGTTTATATGTTGTTATTTTACTTTTGAGATAAATATGTAATCTTTTGGGAGTCATTTGAACATTATTTCAGTTTTATAATTATGGACTCCTGATTTTATGACATGTATATTAAAAGTTTAAATTCCCCGCGTTTTTAGGAAATGATTATATTTTAAATGCGGTATTTATTTTATTTCAGAATTTATTTATTAAATATTAGTAATATTCCTTAGGGATGTTACAGTTGAAAAGTCTATCATGCTTTTGTATGAATATGATGGGGGGTTTTCTGTACTATATGTTGTTTAAAATTAAATCTCAAGTTGTGGTGGTCCAATTGAGTTTAAAACATGTCAATGAGAATTGTTCGATGTTATAGATTGCTTGGTACGGTTTAGACTGTGGTTTGGCATTATTTTCTGGTGTTTACGTGCGTAAACAGGGAAGAGATCTGTTATTCTCGCTCAAGCGAGCAAGGCTCGTCTAGGCGAAAGTAGCAGAGACTCAACCCTGGTTCTACTTGAGCATCTCGCTCAAGCAGAGAGCCCATGTTTTGGGTGACAGATCATCTCGCTCAAGCGAGAGTCCCTCGCCTAAGCGAGAAATCATTGGGGATTGGTGTGTTCTGTTTGACTCGACGTCCAGGCGAGAGACTTTGGTTCTGGGCGAGGAGTGATCTCGCCTAGAAGGTATCGCCTAAGCGAGAATTCACAAATTGCCACTGTAATGCGCTTGCTCAAGCGAGAGAACCTAGCTTAAGTGAGACAGGCCTGATCGCTTGGGCGAAGGCTTCTTGCCTAAGCGAGATTAGTGCAGTTTTGTGTGTGTTGTTTGTACGCATTGATGCGAACCTTGGATCAGGAGATGTTGTGCCATGAGCAGGTAGGTTCATGGATGGTGGTGAACACGTGATGATATGAACGGGGAGGTTCATATCCAATTACTCTCGTGTGGGGATACGAGCGAGGTAGATTCGTATGTTCCATGCTCACACTTCAGAGATGTTGCATGCGGGGAGGTACGTAGCTGGTGGATCACATGTGTTGGACTACGGGCAGGGGAGGTTCGTAAAGTAGGACTACGAGCGGGGAGGTTCGTAGAGACAAGACCACGACCGGGCAGGTTCGTGTGAGCATCATAAATCCTGAGTCCATGGATAACTGTTTGTGTGAATTGAAGGTTGAATAGCCTTGGGGTATTAAGGTTTTGGCCAAGGTCTAACTATAATAATATAGCTGGGTGTAATTATATTATTTAACTGATGTGTTTCTTTTATTATTGATCTCACCCTTTCTGTTTGTGTTTGGCAATGATCGTGTGATTCGTTACACGGGAGAAGATGATGCTACAGGTGATGCTGGTGATGCATAGAGATGGAGAGAGGGCTAGCTTGGGGCTCTTGAGATAAGGATCTTTATGATGTTATTTCCTTAGTTTGGATTTTAAAAACTTGTAATAAGATTATTATTTAGTTATCTTTAAATTATGGCGCGATGAAAAATAATTTGAATTTTTCTCGCATTTGGGAATAATAAAATTATGTCGATTGATTTTCTATATTTTATTTATTTATTTTAATTAAGTAATTTCCAGTAGGGATGTTACAGGTTGTGCACTTGCTTTGGAATTAGATGGTTGTGTGTTCGAATCTTGGCTTATGCGAATAGTGAGTATAGTGAGGAGAGAATCCTCAACACGTGGAATCAATGAGACATTGCAGCAAGGTGTAGTAGTGGTAGCATAGGATAGTCTTCGCAGTTTTCATAAAATTGAGTTTTCCGGTTCGTTAACCGTCCGATTTAGCTGAAATTTTGACAACGAGTTCATAACATATTGCTCTTTAGTTTGTACGTTGTGATCTTGGTTTTGATATAAAGTGCATGATCATGTAGGGTTGATAAATTGTGAGCTTGGCATAATGCATGTGAAATTATTGTAAAATGAACATATTACTATTGTGAGATTCGTATGCATGAAATTATTGCCATGTGAAAAGGTTAAAGTTGGGTTAGTATGCGGGATTGTTACCACTACTATTTGAGTTGGGTGCGTAGTATTGGCATAGTGTAAATGTATGAATCCTTGTGTAAAAATATATGTGCTTGATTCGTATGACTTGTGGAATGTGTGTTGAGTTTTGGTAGATGTATCAACATGTTTTGGTGTTCTAGATTGTGTGTGGCGTGAGTAGGTTCATTAGAACCTGTTCTGGAGTGCCAAAAACCAGTAAGGATCTGGGAGATCACAACGCCAGGCAACACAGAGGATCTGCCAAGCGGCCTGGAGCGCGAGTGCGCCTAGTGACGCAGGGTGTGGCGCTCGGAGGTTTCAGGTGCAGAGGTGGATTTCGTACGGGATTCTACATAGCTTTGGATGGAGGTCTTGAGGCAATGATTTGTTAGGGGCCCAGTTACGAGTGTGGCTTGTATTGGGGTAACACGTGACCACTCGAGGTTGTAGCCTGATGGTTTTGGAAGTCCAGTGGAGTGTGCGAGATTGTGGCTTGTACGAACGGGTCCCGAAAGATTGCCCTCCTCGGTATTAGTCGCCAAGTTTGGTAGTCTTGGGACAAATACAGACTATAGTTCGTATTGGGGGAACTCTACTTGGTGTTGTGGATTGTAGTTCGTAACAAGATCATTCCCATGTGTGGACTATATGTGGTGGCCTGTAGTCGGCGGGCGAGTAGACACTTGTGGCAGCAAGTATCAACTTAAGGATATCGTCAAAGGGTGTAGAATCAAGAGGCAGACAATGGAAGAAGTGAATGCTGGGGTTTGAGGGTTGTGGTCCTCAAAAGGGGTCAAGTTATCTTCAAAGGCTTTGGTTGAATACCTTAAGGATGGATTTTGCTGGAGCATTCGTTGAGTTGTGGCTCGGAATGACATCCCTTGAGTTGTGGCTCGAGATGGTGGGGAAACACTTGGTATTCCTTGAGTTGTGGCTCGGAATGGCGGATGATACCGGTGTGAGTGTGCGAGTTGTGCCTCGTACGGATGGTATCGACTTAATTGAGCAGCCATGGGTTGTGGCCAATGGTGTTGCCAATCTTGTGTTGAGAGTACGATTAGTGATTCGCATTTGAAACTTCACCTGGTGTTACGGAGTGTGGTCCGTAGCTTATTTTCTTGCACGTGTTTCTACAAGTTGTGGCTTGTAAATGGTGAAACCACGAGTTGTGGCTTGTGGCAGCAAAGGATATCATAAGGTCATCATCTGAAGATGTAGAATGTGGATGAACATGGTGGTGGCCATGTTATATGGATTGGGAAATTGTGGTCCTCTTATGAGTGTGTGTTTGTGTGTGTACACTTGATTTGTGTTTATGTATATATTTTGTATTATTAGCTCACCCTATCTGTTTATGATTGATGATGATCATGTAATTCGTTGCACGGGAGCAAATGATGTTGCAGGTAGTGTTGGTGATGCTTAGAGTCTCAGAGGGGCTAGTAGGGGAACTTCTTTGTGAACTATTTTGGTTTACTCTTTTGTAAACATGGTTTTATTATCGGTTTGAAATTATGAAAAAATTTAAGTTGAATTTTATGATTTTGAATTTTGAGACATTTAATAAAGTTTAAACTTTCCCACATTTTGGGAAATAGTTTATAATAAAGGAAAAACTTTATTTTAATATTACTTTTTTGATTTTATTCTATTTAAAATTAGTAATGTCCGACTGGGACGCCGCCATATTTCCGTTGTGGTTCTTTAATTATAAATACAATCATATGACAAATTCAAACAGTTATGGTAAAATATATTGTCAACCCTAAACTTAATAAAAATCATTTTTTAAAATCATCAACATTTTAAATGGACCAATTTACATCACAAAGACCGAGAACTTTTTTAATTATCATTTCACTATTGTATTTTCAAATAGTTAAAATGGAGGAAGATGTCCACCTTGAATTTTCATCCCTTGCATTGTTTCAAATCTCACACAATTGTTCCAGATCACACAACATTCAACAAGTTATTTTACCAATGACCTTAACTCATGAGTAACTATCTAATTAGTTATGATATTAGCTTGTAAATCTCAATTTCCCATTATCATAATCATTGAAATGTACATTAAGTTTACAAAGACTATGAAGGAATTGTGAGGCTTCTAATATCCACTAAAAGTTCTTCCACAAAGCAATACTTTACTTAAAAAACTTATCAATGAGCCACCACTATAAAAAGTCGAAATGGTTACACTTTAACCTACAAATGTTGCAACCCTAGAAGAATGATCATTTAACACAATTGATCTTTTGATAAGCTATTTCACACTGTATTAGAAGTACTACAATATGGAGACTATAAATAAGTCATTGAAATCACTACTTACGTTTATTTGAGTTATTAATTAAAAACTCATTCATGACTAATCCTAATCAAAATTAATAGTTATGTCACACAAATAATAAACTGTTGGAAGAAAACTCAATTTTTTCTTCCCAGCATGCATCAGGAACAATCTTGAGTTAACATTTAATTATTTATCCAAACAACGAATATTTATGTACAACAACCCTTGATGAAATAGTTTGGCTTAGAAGATAATACATACATAAACCAACACAATAAAAGAAGATTCACCTTTTATCACTTTTCTTTTGAAAAAATAATCAATTATTTTATTATTTATCGTGATTTTTTAAATATAATTTTAGGCTTAAATACCTTTTTGATCCTAATTTTCGTAAGTTTTATTTCGTTTAGTCCTCATTTTTTGAAAATATTATAAATGGTCCTCATTTTTGTAATTTGTGGTCAATTTAGTCTTTTTTGCAGACATCGTTTAAATTGTTAACGAAGGGTGAACAATAACTACCACGTGTCACTCAGTGGTTTTTTTAATTTTTTTTTATTTTTTTAAATTTTTTTAATTTTAAAAATGTTGTCCACGTGTCAAGTCAGCATTGTGACACGTGGCAGTATCTCGTGGCTTATATTCAATTTGGTCCCAATTTTCGTTAATTTTGTTTAATTTAGTCCCAATTTTTGTTCTTTTTATTCAATTCAGTCCCAATTTTGTCTCTATCCAAAATGACCAAATTTATTTTTTATATAAATGTTATATTTAAAATTTTATTTTTATTAAAATTCACATTTATTTTAAATATTTCTTTCATTATTTTTATACCAAAACTAACTATATTTTTGGAGGGAAATTATTATATATGTTTGATTTTTGATACATGTAAAAAATAGGGTTAAAGTTAGTTTAAAATTAGAGGAAAAATTCTTCATTGTTTTTAAAATTAGTAGGAAAATTCTTCATTATGTTTTAAATGATTCAGTACAACATTTATATAAAAATTAAATTTGGTCAATTTGGAGAGGAGCAAAATTGGGACTGATTTGAACAAAATTAACGTAAATTGGGACTAAATTGAACAAAATTAACATAAATTGGGACCGAATTGAATATAAGCCATGAGATACTGCCATGTGTCACAATGCTGACTTGACACGTGGACAACATTTTTAAAATTAAAAACAATTTAAAAATAATTTAAAAAACATTTATAAAATAAAAAAAAACAGTTACTGTTCACCCTCTGTTAACGAATTAAACAGTCTGCAAAAAGGACTAAATTAACCACAAATTACAAAAATGAGGACCATTTAGAACATTTTGAAAAAATGAGGACCAAACGAAACAAACTCACGAAAATTGGGATCAAAAAGATATTTAAGCCATAATTTTATTACCTCTTACCTATTTAGTAAATAATAAATTTATCATCGCCTAATGGTACATAATAGACAAATTTATTACATACAAGAAATAAATATATTGTTTCAGAAAAAAAAAAAATGAACTTACATTTAAGAAGAAATTGATCGGTGCAAAAGTGCCTTAAGTCTTCAATTTCACCATAATACAATTTAATTTTAAAAGAAGATTGAAAGATAAAAAAATGGGGTGAAAAAGAGATGGGGTACGGAAAGAGAAAAATGAAAAATAAAAATAAAAATTGTTGGAGAAATTTTTTCTAAAATTAATGTAAATAATATATTAATATATAAATAAAACTTTAAAATACAAAAATAATATTATAATATGTATAAAAAAATTAAATTAAAAAACCTTGGGGAGTTGTTGCTCTCGTGGTCACAATGAAGGTCCATAATTGATCACTATTATTTTTTTAATAAATACCATTTTATGTATTCTTAAATTAAATTTTATTTCAATGTTATTACTTAATTTTATTAATTAGTTCCATAAAAATATATAAAATAAATTATAAGTTAACTAATTATTTAATGTCATTTTTCAACTCTCTTTTATGTTTACAATTTTAAAATTGAAATTTATCCATTATTAATCACTTTAACTTTTGTAGACAAATTTATAACATTAAATTGATAATCCTTTCAAATTAATTATCAACCTTTTATTTTTAATAAATTTCTTTCATGATTTAATTATTTTATCATTATTTAAATAGTTATGAAAGTTATTTAAATTTTAATTGTAATATTTATTATATTATTATTAAACAAAATATTAAATATATGTATATTTTAAGTGTAATATTTATTATATTATTATAATTATTTCAATTATTTTTTTAATAATTATTAAATTTATTTATATTTTATATTTTAATATTTATTTTATTATTATATTTGAAAATTTTGTTTTTAAATATTTTTTATATAATTCTTAAATTTATTTATATTTTATGTTATATTCACAGGGACATAAAAAAATTCAAAATCCACCTAGAAATCAATTTCTCGGAAATGAATTTCGGCTGGTTTCAGATTCTAGAAATTGAGATTCTCGGAATTTGTATCATTTCAGATTTCATCTTTGGAAATTCATCTTGGCGCATATTAGAGACCATATACAAACACGTGCTAAAAAGTGAATTTTATTTTAAAGACTGGAAAAGAACAAGGGTGCCTCTTGGGGAAAAAGTTATCATTATCATTTTTTTTTAGTTTTTCTATAATCAAACCGTAATTAAAATATTCAATATTTTAATTCGCCAGAAAATTGATTAATTAATTTTTAAAATAATTATTACATTTTATATATTTTATTTGTAATATGTATTATATTTAAATAAAAAAATTTCAATTATTTTTGAAACAATTATTGAATTTGATTATATTTTAATTTAATATTTAATATATTTCTTATACTGTAATAAATATATTTAATTTTCTAAGTGATTTTTATATATATATATATATATATATATATATATATTATATTAATGGAAAAAAATTCAGTCTGAAATTCGACTTTTGAAAAACTAAATTTTAACTAGTTTATGGTTTTACAAAGCCACTACCAGGACCAAAACACAATGTGCTATCACTGATAATAAAAAAAAGGAAACAATGCTAGGCGTGTGAAAATTTAGTTGAATGTAAGATAATTAATTATTTTTCAATTTAAAACAAGCTATTGATATTTTTATTAATTATTAATCAATTTATTAAGATTAAACAGTGACATAAATATAAATGGAGGAAACTATTTAAATATTTATGGAATATATAAAATTGAAATGGTATTTTCTTGATAAATTTAGTATTTTGGTCTTTTAATTTAATTATCTATTATTTATTGTTTCAATCGAATTATTCCCGTTAAAGAATTAACTTTACGTAGGTTTGACAAAAGGGAAAGAAGATAAATAAATTTGAGAATACATTAAAGTTTTCTCTCTTTTGATTTAAAAATAAAATCCAAAAGAGATTGAATTTTTGTGTGCCTAAAATGGGGATTTTGAAACTTAATTTATTGCATGTGATTTGGGTATATAATGTGTATTACATGTGTTTGATTATACCTCGGTCGGTCATGATATACTTATATTCGTCAAGTATCCGTTATGTGGATACCCACATAATTTTATAATATTCACGGATATCTACGGTTACTCACTGGTATTTATAAAAAATGTAAAAATAAATATTTAACAATATATTTTAATCATAAATTCAAATAAAAAACAATAAATAATATTTATAAATTTTAAAATAAGTCCAAATAACCCATTTAAACAGTATTGAATGACAGTGTACAAAGAAATGAATTTTTTTTTAAAACTAATTGATAAAAAAAATAACTTATTCAAAATCAATATGTTAATACTTTAATCATCTTTTCTTTAATTTAAATTAGAGTATAACGGATACGAGTATCCACGTGTACGGATACTATGATACCTATACCCGCCTCATTAACATATATTAAAAATACAAGTATCCGTTACATGTGGGTATCCATTTACAATATTCATTTCCTACTCGTTGCAGGTTTTATCCATGGATACCCGCGGGTATGGATTTTTTTAACATCCCTAGTCATGTGGTCATATGGTCATATGGACTTAGATGTATTCAGCCTACATGTAGACTTGAACAATATTATATCGGCAAAGTCAATATTTAGGCGGTTAGATTATTAGCAAGAGTCAATGATAATTAATTAAAGAAAATATTTAAAGCATCATTAGCATACTACTAAGTTAATTAAGGTAAATCTGGACCAAGACCCATCCAGTTGTGAGGGTCCATAATTTTACCTTGTATTTCCTCTCTCAGTGTTTATTGGCTGAACCTGTTTTAGCTCAATTGTGATTATTTTTCTTAAAATAGATTATTGTTCTAATGTTCATTTAAGGAAAAATTGTATTTGGGTCAATTAGTTATTTGGTAACATAAGATCTCCATAATGTACAATTGTTCTTTAGGCCTCCAGTATGAAATCTGGGTTGAATAGTCAAGTCCATTTTCACTTGGCAAACCAGCTTAGCCCGGTCCATTTTAAACGGGCTAGAATCGGGTCGAGTTTAAATGGGTTGAATTGGACAATTTTGACACCCCCTACTAGTTTAGGTAAATTAATTACATTCATTATTACAACATATATTATCATTTGACGCACTTGATTGACTTAAGTGTCAAAATGTTTTCTACAGTCACAACCATTGTTTCAGACTAGAGAGGACTTATGAGAGTTTGAAGGTAGAAGCACGAGAAGATAGAGGTATACGAAGATCTATGCAAAATATAGTTAGTTCTATAAACAAGAACATAATGTATTGATGATGTAACATCCTAAATTTCAACTTAATATCCTAAAAATTTTTAAAAAGTTTAAGTTCTTAGAATATTACAAAGTGGTAAACAAAATTCATAAATTATCTATAACAAGACCTAACTATAATTGCAGTCCTTTAAAATATAATGGATACATTTCTTCAAAACTCTGATATACATCATCACCTAAGGTTCTTACTACTCTAGGCTTTCAATCACCTTCTGCAATTCCTGTGCTACTACCACCATTTGTTTCTAAGTCAACTTACATATAATTATACGATCATTAACAAAAGAAAGAAAAACAAACACAGAGAAGAAAAAGACAAGGTAAGCTAATGCATTTAAAAAAAGAAACACAATATAAAAGCAATGATAACTTATTGTAAAGATTATCAAAACATATTTCTAAAATAAAATCAGTTCTTAGCTTACACATTCTTAGTTTTCCTTTACTACCATACGTGTAGAGCGTACAATCTTTATCAAAATTAGGCTCAATGTGTTCTTATTCCAATTCAACCATCACACTATAACCCTCAAGGCTTAAACAAACTCTAAGTTATTGCATTCAATGAACATTCTCAACAAAACCAGCCAAAAAGCATAAAATAGTTCACATTCATAAAAAAAAATAAACTATCCAACATTAGCTCACATAGCTTTATCCAAAATTTCAAGTACATTCATCCCAAATGACCCAAACAAAGAAATACATCTAGAAGTTGCTTCTGAAAGTATAGTTATGGAATGAACTCGTGAAACTATGCACCTGTCATGCTTGCTCAAAATTCCTCCACTAATGATTCAAGCATAGGTTTAATGTCCCCAAACCAAGCCATGATATGATTAATCCTATTAGCTCCCTAAGTATGATCCTTTTTCCTATCATATCATTTACTATGCGGAACATCCTTCGACTCACACCACCTAGATGTCCTACTCTATGTGAGTTCGACATTAGTTGAGTTAGGATAGTCTCACCCTCCCCCTTCCCAAAGTCCTCCTCAATAAACATTGACACACACTAAAATTGGCATTTCCCTGTGGAAATAGTTAACTTAACTCTCTATTATTTCATTATTTCACACAAAAACATATTTGTCATTCCAGAGATCTTACAATTTCCCAAATTAAGTTGCTTGAATTTAAAAAAGACCACAATTTCATTTTTATCCTTAATTTTCCCTAAACAAGCAATAAAACAACCATTCCATTTCCAAACCATACAAGGTATATTCTTCTTAGAAATAACTAATCCCCAACATTTTATCACATACAACTTTCTCAAGTATATGGAACAACAACTTAACAACATGTGTACAACTATTTTGAGATTTTTAAAAATAAAATTACGGCTTCAACAAAACTTTGAAAATTATGTTTTTACATTCAAATTAGAGATAATTGAATCAAGAATGCAATTCAAAAAGAATATTTATCCTAAACTATAGGAATCTTACGCAAAAAATTCTCTACCTATAGAATTGCAATAAAAAATCCCTAGGGTCAAACTAAATATTTACATCTGGATCGACCATCAAAATTTCAGCTTGATCTAATGATTAATAAAACAAGAACCATTATTTTCTCGAGATGACGTAGTTCTTCAAATTTTAATTAACTTCTAGAGTATTATTCATGCATGTGAAAATATCACATTTACATGCTCATATAAGTGTTTCTTTTTCAATATGACAACCACATCCATTAAAGATCATGTTCTAATCTAAAGCTTAAATAACTATTCAAATAATCATTACACAACAATCCTCATGTGACATTAACACATTAATCCTCTTTCTCAAATCCACACTGTCAACTTTCTTTTTAAAATTCACCAAAACAAAAAATCATTTTTGTTCACAATTATAGGCGATCATTCCAAACATTTGCATTCCAAATCAGTATTGCATCCAAATGCATGGTTCATGGTTCAATTAACATTATTACCATTTTCGTTTATCATTAACCCCTCCTCCATATTTGAACATAATTTTGTACAGCAACTCACATTTATATATATATATATATATATATATATATATATGTATGTATGTATGTGTATATATATATATATATGTATGTGTATATATATATATATATATGTATATGTATATATACACACACACTGTAAAACCCTAGAAAGTTTAATTTTCGAAGTGATAGTGATTTACAAATAATGAGACTCAATTATTTTAATATTAAAAGGTTTTGGTATAAATAGTTTTGTTATAAACGAGTTTCATTATTTTAAAACACACTATCTCTCTAGAAACCACTTTTCTAGAGTTCTTTGACTTCTCTCTTGGAGTTCTCATTCTTTGCTCGCTTGATTGAAAATATGAGATGGTAGGAATTATCCTCACAACAAGCTCTTCCATTTGGACCAATCAATTTTTATGTTCGTGTAAGTTAAGCTTTTGCCATTTTTCTTGGTCATCTTCTATTTTTCGTTGCATGGGAGGCTTTCTACGCTTGCATGTGTCTTTTCAGTCTTCTATGTAAGTCTCTACTGATCAGTGATCATAACGGTATGTCATGATCATTCCTGTGATATTTCTATCTATAGATAGGGTGTCCTGTGGAGTTAGAAGTGTTTTGGTGTTAAAGAGTTGTTTGGGTCTTATGAGCTGCTTGGTCAGGTAAAGGAAGTTAGTTGTTTTTTGTGTGCACGAGTTTGATAAATTTAGGGTTTTGCATGTATGTGATTGATTGTATTTTTGTGATAAAAATGAGTTGTATGGTGAATCTAATTGATATATATGATTGTTGTATTTTGGATTGTGTTTGATCAATTATGAAATGTTGTTGTTTGATTTTCTGGTAATTAGGAGAAATTTGAATTTTGAGCCATTGATCAAATTGGTACCAACTCCAATGCTTTAAAATTGTTTTGAACTCATACCCTGAGAGAAGGGTACCAATTTGAGTAGTGATACAGGTCAAAGTCACAAAAGTTCAACTGTTGTGATCTTGTGCATTGTTGAGTGGCACTAAAGTGTCGTTGAGCGCTAGTTGTATGTGGCAAATCTTGAGCAGTTTGGCCCAGGGTGCTAAGTGATGAAAGGTATCGTTGAGCACCACTTATTGTGAATGGCTAAGTGTTAAGCAACGTCAATGTGGCGCTAAGCGCCACTTATTGCGATAGGAATGATATTGAGCACCAATTTCCTCTAGTGTTTTTGTTTCCGTCCCCTGTTATCCTTGTTGATGCTTTCTATGGATTAAGTTATTTTGTTTACTATTTCATGAATAATAATTAGTGTGAGAATGATGTTATGAGCATGTGGAATAATGATGTTTAAAGAGTTTCAAGGAAAATTCTTTATGATGGTATTGTTATTATGCCTTGATATAGGAGATGTCAGGTAGGAGGTATTATGAACTCTAATAATCATTCACACTCAAATAGAGTATAATAAGTTATGTGGTAAGAGTTGTAGGAGATCCTAGTCTTTGGACTTGTTCTTTGGTCCAAGGTGCGAAGGGATTAACCTTGTGTGTGGTTGGGTGATAACTTCTTGAGGTTAGATTGTACAGAGTCTAGGAACCACCATAGGTGCACACCTCCTATGAATTCTATATCAAAGACATGTACCCGAATAATTTATTAGTGTCAACTATTTATGTATATATATGTATTATCATATGTTAACCGTGCTTAGTAGTAGTTAATATGATTTAATTGTGTAGGATAACTTTTTTGTACACTAGCTTACCCTTTTGTGTGTTTTATGTTTTCTTGTGTGGTTTGTCTTTTTCTTTTGCGTTGATAACCTATTCAATGGGAGCACATGAAGATGTAGATTTAGAGACACCTCTAGAAGAGGAGAAGCCATCAATTAGAGTAGTGGAGGGTCTCAGGGAGCTTTAGTAGTGGTTAGTCTTCATATAATGATAGTTTTGGTTTTGGTTTGTGTGTATAATGTTATATTTTTATAGTCTTATCTTTTGTAAAATTGTATTAGTATACTTTATACATTGGATTACTTGTTTTGAATATTATGATGAAGCGTCCTATTTTATTAGTTTTAAGTTGCTAAAATGGGATGTCACATAGATATTATCAACTAAATAAAAGCACATTTTTCGTTAAAACTCTTCAAAAAAAATTATATGTACTAACAAATTTTTAACTTTTTTTACCATGCAGCACCTCAAAAATTAAGATTCTTCTACACCTAAAATTTTAACATAGTGCATCTCAAAAATACACAGCAATTTCCGTTCTCTTACATTTTCCATGATTTACTATCAACATTAGTATAATACAACTAAAATGATTTGTTTCTCTTACCTCAAAGTGGGTTCCGAAAACCACCTTTTACATAACTTTTCCTCTTTGATTTGCATTTTCTACACACACAATAGGGCCTAAACAAAACCATAGTGTGATTCTAAGATTTCAAATGGGTAGAATACAATATAAAAGGTAGAAAACATAATGTAACCAAAAGAAAGCTAAATGCAAGGTGGAAAACATATTGATTCATAGAAAAAGGGTAGAAATTAAACTTAATGTATTTTAAAATCCAATCGGTCCATAATGCTACTTAGGTCCTCAATTTCACCATGTTGCAATTTGATTTTTGGAAATAGATGAAGGTTGAAATGAATTTGAGAATATAATGAAGAAGATGAAGGGCTTAAGAAAGAAAAAGTTGAAGGAAAAAAATGAGCACAGTGCAATCTTTTGTCTCTCTCTCTTAGATTGCTTATAATATTCATTTATTAAGTTTTACTTTTGGTAACTTTGTAGAATTAAAGAATGAGAAAGTGTGTATGGTTGGAAACGAGAATTACAATTCTTCCCAACCACAAAATTTTCGTCCACGAAAAAGTGGCTTACCAAGTAAATACTAAGATATAATTCTCTTATCCTTTTTCTCCATCTCTTAGGTGAAATAACCAAATGCAATATCCCACACTTATGAATGAGGTAGCTCTCAGAAAACATGTTCACCTACAAAATGATTATAAAAGATTTCCTCTTTGATCTGTACTAGAGTTCCACATATATAAAGACGTTTTCAGCACTCCCAAATCATCTTAACTTTCTAAAAATCCATAATTATACTTTATTAACAACTATTATCATATATAAATACTAATGAAGTAAAATTTCTCTTACCGCCTTCCAATTGATCCAATGAATAAGTTATAAGCCAACCTCTCAAAACTTACATAATTTCTCTTTTATTTCCCATTAATTTATGAATGTAAGTTATATTGAGTCATATTCCTTCATCGTAGAGGCAAGTAGTGGCTAAAGTCCATGAAAATATTATCTCACTTCCAAACCGGGATGTCTAGCTATATTAACATACTTTCTGGTTGATGATATTCAGCTTTTGGTTTCTAACAAACTAAATGAACAACTATAACCTTAACTATAGCTTCCTTCATTCCATGCCACTAATTACATCTTGGTTGTACTTGAATATGTGTTGTGCTTGCTTTTTTTAACTTCACATAACATTATCCATTTTAGATATGTTTCTAAACCTTAAGGTATCATCAATTTTCTTATAGATCTTTTACTATTTTTTTTATCAACACTAATAGGCACCAAAATATTTTTCAATCTCAACTCACTAATTATAACTATGATATTTACAATCAACATGATATGAAGATACAAAACCTCCAAATTCAAAGTTTTGAAACTTTTAGTCAGTTCTAACTTTATAATCTTACTTGTTAACACCAGTATCATCTCGTGGTTTTAAACATTTATACCAACTCTTATTTTCTTAAGAGGACCCATTAACTAACTCATAATCTTTTAATACGCCATTAATCACTCTCTAAGAGATTTGCATATTCATTATCACTCGATCTACTATATATCATCTGTATTGCTTTATATGCTTTAACTAGTGGTGACAAAAAGAAAATCGCTTACATAGTATCATTACTTCCATTTTTACCTAGTTATGTCCAACTGTTATAACATTTCTTTTTCAAGTTTATGATGCTCCAATACGACCTCTTAATATGTTAGATAAACAAATTTACACTAAACATCCCCCCTTATGCTGGACTACCTAAAGAACCTTTCTACGTAGGACATACTTGATCATATTTGATACGGAAAAAGTTTTCTTATAAATTCTATACAAAACCATTTTCTCTAACTTCTTACTTTCTGATATTAAACCACACCTTAAACCCTTGAGTCTTATTTGCTTTCATCATGAAATTCTTAGTCTATTAAGTATTTGACACTCTATTAACTTAAACTCTTGACAATTCCTTCTAACACTTGGACTATATTATTACTTGAGGTCTCATTAACAACACTTTCCTTTTCTAGATATTACGAAATGCTTGAAATTACAATCCTTTAAAACTTCATAAATCTATCATGTCTTATTTCTAGCCCCTACAAATCATATAGTTACTTAGACTATTACAATATTAACCCTTAAAACTAGCCCTATTAAGATAATGTCTTTGGGTCTTCAAAACAACAATTCTACCACCATTCTTATATTGTTAGTGAGTAATCTTTCTAATGAACTTATAACCTTCTTTAAAAGAAATCTATCATCATTAGGTAATCCTCATGCACTTCCTGTGTATTGGATATATAAACCTATCATCTATATAACCATGATAAAATTTCTTGGGGGTGTGGTCCATAATGTTCCTCTTTCTACACAATATCACCACACACTTGTAGTGGTCATATCTAAAGGTTGCCTTCTATGTTTCTTCGTTACTCATAGAGCTGTCAAAACGGGTAACCCAACCCGACCTGGCTCGACCCACCATGGGTTGATGATTTAGTGGGCCAACCCAACCCGGCTCACTTTTTAGCGAGCCAAAAAAATTTGAACCCAGCCCGGCCCACCACGGGTTGGCTCACGAGTTCACCTAATTAAAAAAAATTTATTTTTTATTTTTTTTCAGTCAAAACTAAATTGTAATTCTAATTAAAATCTAAATAAACTTTAATACAATCCAAATACAAACCAAAATAAAAAAAAAATACAAATTATTTATGTGTTGGCTAAAAAAAACAACCTAACATGACCCAAATATAAAGCCCAACTTAATAAAAAAAATACTTGTGTGACCCTTTTATCTACGGGTTGGTGGCCCGAACCCATAGTGAGTCGAGTTGGCTCACGGGTTCCAACTCATTTTGACAGCTCTGCTGTTACATATGAACATGCTAGGAACGAGCTAGGTTCAACTTATTTTTTGTAATATTGTTTAGTTTTATAATTAATATATTTTATACTTTTTTAATATCATATCAATTTGTGAAACAACACAAATAGTTATATTTCTCCATTTAGACTTGCTTGTTTACATTGATAAACATAGTGGAAATAAAAATGTTGATCAATAACGTTGAAAATAATATTAGTATTCATTTAAGGGATAGATCAAACATACTGCCAGGTTTATATATATATATATATATATATATATATATATATATATATATATATATATATATATATATATATTCCTATATAGAGATAAATGAACAATGTAACGTCCCAATTAAATAGATAAAATCAATTTAAATAAAACGCAACATATATATAAATATTCAGAGAGTGCAGAAATTTGGAATATGACGTACACAGTACCCCAACATATCCATAACAAAAGGAAGAGGCTTCATATGGCCTAAACGAAGTACAAAATCTCGCCAAGAGCGAGAGAAACTACTACTACTAAACTCCAAAAGTTGTGGCCCCCAAAGTGAGCCCGATAGTCGTCCAAGATTCATTAAACTGCAGCATCTCTATTATTATTACCACTGCCAGAGGTTCTCACATCTGCTCACATCAATTGGGTTGATGATCATCGCAAACAAGCAAAGGGTAAGCTAGTGAAAAATTCCTCATATCATACACTCAACATACAATCACATATTCAAGCATAAATATTGGGAAGCCACACATGATATACCAAACCATTTAAAACTCCAATACTAGACTATCTAGATATGCTTAATGAGGCACCACCACGAGATAGTGGAATTATGTCCTAGCAGTGAGGCGTCACCACGAGGCCTTCGCAGAATTACACCCTTACAAGAGGCACCACCACGTGGCCTTCGTGGAATTACGTCCTGGCCTTGAGGCACCACCATGTTACCCTCGTGGAATTACGTCCTGATCTTGAGGCACCACCGTGAACTCTCACCTCGAGGTTCATGGAATTACGTCCAATAGTTGAGGCACCACCGTGAACTCCCCCTAGAAGGGCCCACGGAATTATGTCCATATGATGAGGCACCACCACAAGCCCCGCTACAAGGGTCATGGGATTACGTCCTACACAAACCTTACTCATACATTATCAACCAATCATGAAGTTCCTATGCATACCAATAACATGTCATTTAGTATACATGACCAACCATCAATCATATCTCATACCAAGCTCATTATCAATTCATTAGTTCCCACCCATAACATACGTAGTACATGCATATACATCCCCCTTATATAATAAATCAATGAACCAGCCAATCAAACAACCAACAACATTCAGGAAACGAAGCATAGCAAAAACCCAAGCTAAGTCTCGCTCAAGCTGGGAGTCCTCGCTCAAGCGAGAGGAGTACTCTCGCTTAAGCTGCAGACTCTTGCTTAGGCGAGACTGCGATAGTGACTCTAGGAAAAATTCGTGGATTCTCGCTTAGGCGAGGCTGTCTCGCCTGAGCGAGATAGTCCGTCGTTCAAAATGCAGCCCCTCGCCTGGGTGAAGGTTCGAGTAGAAAAGTCTGGGCGAGCTTCTGCTATTCTCGCCTAGGCGAGACGAGCTCGCTTGGGCGAAAATATCAACTCTCGCCCTTGTTCACGCATACATTATAGCACACCCAACCAAAATACATCGTTCAAGCCATTTCCATGCGCACCCAAGCAACATACAAACATATACTCATGAAACAGTAGCAAACCAAGCAACAAAGTACTAAAAGAATAGAAAATGCTAGCTTCCCTTACCACGAGTGGGGTTAAAATTCTAGCATAGAGGTCCGCTGAGAAAAGGGAGGGTACGGCGACTCAAACTAGTGCAGTAAAGCTGGAAAAACAAACATACAACATTAAGCATAAGGTTTTAGATTCGATCCAAGACGGGGACCAAGGCAATGGAATGGAAAGAGAAGGGCAAAGTCTAAGTTCAACTTACCCGGAGGAGATTTAGAGTGAAACAGTGGTTGCTTCGATGATGCCCTAGCAGAGCTCTACGTTTTCAGCTGCAAGGGGGTAGGGGAACAGTTCTCTGAAAATTAGTAGAATTAGGGTGTTAGGGTTGGTTTAGGTGGTTTTGGGCACCTCCTGGGCTGGTCTTAGGCCCAACAGATTGGGGCAGTCCCTTAGTTATGAGGACAGAAAAATAAATGGGCTTTACAAACAACAAAACAAATAAAAAGTACAAGTAATTGAGATATGATCCTGTAGTAAATAAAAGGTTAAATTATACCTTTGGTCCCAATAGGAAAATATCAATTTGGTGCCTCGATTTTTTGTATCTCAATTTGGTCCCTATTTTCGAAAATTTGATGCAATCAAGTCCTTTCCGTTAGTGGTGTAGTAACGGCGTTAAATGGGGTGCCACGTGTCAGTTCCTGAATTTTTTGAATTTTTTTAACTTTTTTTTGAATTTTTTTTTAAAAATATTTTAAAAAATTAAAAATTTGTCACGTGACAAGCTGACATCGTGCCACGTGGCAGTAATAGTGCCACGTGTCACTATTATGCCAGGTGTCATTATTCTCAATTTGGTTCCAGTATTTTAATTTTTGTCTCAATTTAGTCTCATTTTTTGTAAAAGTTATGGATTTTTGTCCCTCTCCAAATTGAAACCAAATTTAATTTCTATACAAATGTGCACAAATATTTCTATCAAAATTGATATTTCAAGTAAATATTTTTAACAAGATTAAGTTTATTTTAATTTATATTTCACATTAAACTTTATTTAAAATTGTTTTAAAGTTGTTAATAGAAAATAATGCTAATAACAAAAAGAATTCATAAATTATATTGATATTTTATTACATCATACTTTAATATTGTTTTTTCTTTGAATTTATATTTTAAATAATTGCATATTTTTAAAATGTGTAAAATTCAATAATTTCTATACAAATATTTTAGTTGGTGTATAAATAAAAATTATATAATTTAAGAAAAATTAACTAGTTTATGTAACAATAAAAAACAAATAAATTAAAATTTGAAAACAATTTTAAGTAAAGTTGAATGTGAAACAAATTTAAATAAACTTAATTTTATTGAAAATATATAATAAAAATATCAATTTGAATAAAAAATCAAATTTAATAAAAATATTTGTATAACATTTATATAAAAATTAATTTTTGTTACAATTTGGAGGGGGACGAAATTGCACATTTTTTACAAAATTGATACTAAATTGAGACAAAAATTAAAATACATGGATCAAATTGAGAATGAGAAAATGACACATGGCATTATCATTGCCATGTGGCACGATGTCACCTTGATAGTGGCAAATTTTTAATTTTTTTAAAATTTAAAAAAGGTAAAAAAAATTCAAAAAATCCAAAAACTGACATGTGGCACTCCATTTAACATCGTTACTACACCACTAATGGAAAGGACTTGATTGCATCAAATTTTCCAAAATAGGTACCAAATTGAGATAAAAAAAATAGAGGGACCAAATTGATATTTTGCTACGAAAATAGAGACCAAAGGTATAATTTAACCTAAATAAAATTAAGATGAGTGTCTAACTATAATAATAATAATAATAATAATAATAATAATAATAATAATAATAATAATAATAATAATAATAATAATAATAATAATAATAACACTCTAATAATATAGAGTAGTAATAAAAATAAAAGTAATTATAATTATAATAATTGTAAAACAACTACATATATATAAAGAGATAATTTGGTGTCCTTTTTTGTTTTTTCAATTTTATCCTCTTAATTATTAATTTAAATAATTATCTATAATAAAAAAACATTTTTCAGTTTTATTATTTTACTAATTTTAGTAACTATTTTTTTGAATTGAAATAATTGTTTAAATATAAAGATAAATAAACAACAAAACAAATAAAAAGGACAAGTAATTGAAACATGATCCCTACATAGTAAGTAGGGATGGCAACGGGGCGAGCATAGGTATCATGATCTCATCCCCATAATAAAAATTCATCCACATCCTCATCCTCAAATCCAGCAGGTATACAACTTTTGACTCATCCTCATCCCCACATAGGGTAATGGGTATATTCTTATACCCACACCCATACCCATTTTTTTACTGTTCCAAATATCAATTGAATAATTTTTATAAAAAATTTTAAAAATCACACCAAAGGAATCATGATACTATCAAAATATTCAATATTAAAATAACATACTCTTTTTTCTTTTCATGATGTCAAATATTAAGAAAAATATTATAATAGTATAAATCTCAAATTAAAGTATCAAATATAAAAATTAAACAATTACTCATTACTAAACTTTTATAATAACCAAAATATTTATTAATTTTACAAACGATAAGTGGTTTCATTTGCATTTGATCCACCTACACATAGAAAAAAATGAAAAGTTAGATATGGTATAATAATTAAAATTGAAAATTTTAATTACTAGAATATAATGTACCTTCTTCATCGGATTCATTTTCACTCATGAGAACATTTTTTTCTTTTATTTTTTAACAACTACAAACACCAAATGTAGAATATTATACGAGAATTCATAAAAAAAAATACTAACAATAAATATTAATAAATTTGAGTACCTTACCTAGATGATTTAAGTTTCATATCCAACTTCTTGTACACATCAAAGCCTCTATAGTAATATGAAGTCGACTACGATGAGAAGTTAATATCTGACTACTAGTACTAAAAGCAGATTCAGACGCTACACTTGTTATTGGTAGCTAAAACATCCCTTGCAATTGCTTGAAGGGTTGGAAACTTTAACCCATTTATTTTTCGACATGATAGGATATCAAATACTTGTGTAACTAGCAAATTATCTTCTTCCAAGTAATTATCCAACTCTGTTTTCATAACTGTAGCTCTAGATTTTTTTTGCCATAAACTCTAAAAATTCATTCGCATCATTATCAATAACCATTTCCAACTCCAACGGTGTAGTTTTATAAGAAGAAGTTTCATTCATTTTATATTGATATTCCAAAACAAATCAAATATTTGACAAATCCTATTAAGTTTTAGATCAAAATCAATACCATAAAATTTACAAAAATAATATTCTAACATGTCCATTTTGTATCTTGGATCTAAAACTAAAGCAATTATCTCTCTCTCTCTCTCTCTCTCTGTGTGTATATATATATATATATATATATATATATATATATATATATATATATGTGTGTGTGTGTGTGTGTGTGTGTGTATTAGATTATCTAATAATTTATAGATATTTTAGTAATTTAAACGGGAAAGGGTATTTTGGCGGGGATATGTATATCCCCATTTCCATCTCCATCCCCAATTGAAAACTTTGGGTATTACCCATACTCAATCAATGCGGGGATTCTCCGTCAAAACGGGGACGAGTTCGAGTGATACCCACAGGTACAAGTTTATTTACCATCTCTAATAGTAAGTAAAAGTAGAGTGTGTATCTAACCACAATAATAAAAACAATAATAACTATTATAATAATTATAGTTCTTATTAATAATATTAATAATAGTAATAATAATAATAGTAATAATAATAATATAATAATAATAGAAACAATTATAGTTAATAATAAGGATAATAATACTTATAGTTGATAGCTATGATGCACAGATACGATATGTGTATCAGATACGACACATATCCGATACATCGATACATTTATTTTAAAAATAATAGGACATGATACGTGATAGATACGTGATATATAAATATTAAAATTTTGATAAGTGCATAATAATTCTTAAAAACATAATAAATATATGATTGTTATTGTGTGAATCCAAATTAAAACTATATGTACTAAACTAATCAACATAAATTATTGTGATCATAAAAGTATCATTACAAGAAAACTCTTAAATAGTGACAATTTTTAGTAACCAAAAACATGTTAGATATGTTAGTGACCAATTTAAAGACCAATTTTCTAATTAAAAAATAGTTTAGAGACCAATTATTTTGGTAGCAACCTTGGTAGTTAATGTTAGTGACCAATTTAGAAACCAATTATTTTGGTAGTCAAAACCTGGGTAGTTAATGTTAGTGACCAATTTAAATATCAATTCATAATATAAACTATTTTAATTATCAATTTAGAGACATATTATAATTTTTTGGAACTATTTTAGTTTCCAATAATTTTTAGTTTTTAAATTGGTAACTTAATTGGTCATTATATAGTCACTAATTATTTTTTGTCACTAAAATTGATCATTATTCAAAGTTTTTTTTGTTGTGTACTATGACTTTATAAATTAAATATTTTATTCATAAGTATCGATAAAGTATTCTAAAGTATCAAACACGGATACGTGTCGGACACGGATACATGATTCAAGTTGAAGTGTCGGTGCATCACAGGTTGATAATATGATAATAATTATAGTTGATAATAATAATAATAATTATTATTATTATTATTATAATTATAGTTGGAGTTGATAATAATAATAACAATTATAGTTATAATTGATAATAATAATAATAATAAAATAATAATAACTATCATGAAAATTAGGTTATATTGTTGTAAAAATGTTATTATTAAAGTAATGAAGTAGTAAATTCAGTTTTAAATATAATAAACAAATAAAATTAATATCACAATATGGTGTAGTTAATTGATTTTACGAAATAATTATAATAACCTATGACTCGTGCGTGGTAAGAAGTGAACTTTAAGCCTAACTCAACCCCACAAAACTGGTTTTTAAGGCGAGGTTTGCACCCACATATATACTATGAATTGCCAAATTGCCTTATTCTAGTTGATTTGAGACTTCTAACACACCCCTCACATCGAGGTATATAGATGTCGTGCGTGGGTCTAGAAATAGGTGGCCATTTAACGGCTCGATAGCGGATGAAACAGAATGTCCAAAAAATATCGTTAGGATAGACTTTTTTAAACAAGGACTCTGATACCATGTAAGAAGTGAACTTTAAACCTCACCCAACCCATAAAACTAGTTTAAGGTGAGGTTTGACACACATTTTCTTTTTGTTTTATTTCAAATATTTTTAGAATAATAATATAATCGTTATTATATTTATTTAACCATTAAAAATACTAAAAATAATATTAATATAAATTAGAAATTGTAAAAGTGCAAGTAACTATTTTTAGTATCTATCTTTGTAATTCAAATAATTACACATATGTAGAGATAAAATGAACAACAACACAAATAAAAATGTAAGTAATTGAGATATGATCATGTAGTAAATAAAAGTAAAATGTGTGTCTTATAATAATAATAATAATAATAATAATAATAATAATAATAATAATAATAATAATAATAATAATATCACGTAGTGATAAAAATAATAATAATACAACTACATCTATAAAGAGATAAACATCTTTGTTGTCCTTTTTATTTTTTCAATTTTATCTTCTTAATTATTATATTTTAAAATTCAACAATTATTTATAATAAAAAATTATTTTTTAGTTTTATTATTTTACTAATTTTAGTAACTATTTTTTTTAATTAAAATAATTGTTCAAATATAAAGATAAATGAACAACAAAACAAACAAAAAGAATAAGTAATTGAAACATGATATGTACATAGTAAATAAAAGTAAAAAAGTGTATCAAACCATAATAATAAAACAATAAGCATAATAACTATTATAATAATATAGTTCTTATTATTATTATTATTATTAGCATACACACAGACATTGTCGCGCCTGTGTGTACGCATTTTTTAAATATACATGATATTATATTAGTAGGTGATGATAATGTAATGTTATTAAGTTAATATATAAAATAAAATTATATTTATTAAAAATAAAGTGGAATATATTAGAAAAGATGAGAGAGAATAAATATTTATAAATAGAGAAAAAGAGAAGAGATAGGCGATTTTATAAAAATGTTTGTAAAAGTAATGGTCAATTTTTAAAAATGTAATAAATAATCATATTTTAAAGGCTAAAATTGATATTATGAAATGTGGACACAAAAGAGGGAATCTTCTTTATATATTGTTATAGATTAATAATAATAATAATAATAATAATAATAATAATAATAATAATAGTAACAAAATAATAATAATAATAATAGTAATATAATAATAGAAATAATTATAATTGATAATAATAATGATAATAATAATTATAGTTAATAATAATAATTATTATTATTATAATTATAGTTAAAGTTGATAATAATAATAATAATTATTATAGTTATAATTGGTAATAATAATATAAAAGTAAAATAATTATAGTTTATACTAATGATAATAATAGTAACAATTATATTTATAATAATAATAACAACAACAATTATGGATAATAAAATAAAATTAATAGTAATTATAATTATGGTGGTTAATAATATAATATTTTTGGAATGCCAAATTTTTAAATTAGATAATAAATAATTATAATAATTATAATAATTATAATTAATTATAATTTTTAATAATGATAATAATAAAAATAATTACTATAAATAATACTGATAATAATAATAATAATATTTTGTCGCATCATTTTAAAATAGCGAAAAAATTAATTTTTATGACACGTGTAAATAAAAGATAATGGGTAATGTAGTAATTTTGATAATATCTTATTTTTTCAACATATAATAAAAGTTAAAAAATGTAATTTTAATGGATAAAAATTGTCATAAATAAAATATTTTGTGATTAAAATAATTATCAAAATTTGTGACAATAAAAGTGTAAACACCGACATTGTAGTTAGAAAATAAAATAATTTATTAACGATTAAAAACCGTTTTGAAATTTATTTTTATTGTATAAAGTTATTTTTATTTTATAATGTTTATTATTTTTACAATTAAAAACTGTAACAAAATTATATCATATATCAGTACTATTTAACACCTACTAAAAATTTTAAACTGTCGAAAATTGTTTAATATATACTAGCATACACACATGTTATCGCACATGTTATTGCGTCTGTGTATACAATTTTGTAAATATACGTGATATTATATTAGTAAGTAATGATACTGTATTGTTATTAAGTTAATATATAAAATAAAATTATATTTATCGAAAATAAAGTGAAATATATCAAAAAAAATAAAAAAATAGCTGTTGATAAACAGAGAAAAAGAGAAAACCAGTGATAGACGATTTTATAACAAAATTTGTAAGAATAACAGTTAATTTTCAAAAATTTAATAAATAATTATATTTTAAAGGGTAAAATTGGTATTTTGAAATATGGACACAAAGGAAATCCTCTTTATATATTGTTATAGATACTCTTTCAATTTTCAAAATAAAAAAATATTTATTAATAATTTTTCATTAATTTTATAAACAATAATTTAATTATCTACTTTACTTAAAACTGTTTTAAAATATTATAATAATAATAATACTAATGATTTTATTATATTCAAAAAAATTAATAATCTAATCGCATTTATTTTAAAATAATCACTCTCATCCATCAAATATAATAATAATATAATAATTATAAATTATTTATTTGACTTCTTTTAAGTGATTAAATTAAATTATTTAGTCGAATATATTGTAAATCATTATTCACTATTCTCGATAAAATATCTCGAACAATAAAATTAGATTAATTTACTAAATCAAGAAATATTATAAAATATATATTAAATTAATTTACTAATTTCAAAAATATCATAAAATAATGTGAATTCAATTTACTAAATATAAAAATATAAATATATATATATATATATATATATATATATATATATATATCAAATTAGTTAAATTAAGTCTTAAAAAATCACAACATATTTATTAAACTCCATAAAAATTATCTCATGATATACTAAGACTTTAGGCTCTCTTCATCCTATAAAATTAAAATGATATCATATTAATAATAACACACAAATAGATTATAGAAAAATAATGCCTATATATAATTACTTGAAGCAAAGAACCCTTAGGATTAACTACACCTTCCCTTCAAAGCAAACCATTTTAGAAAATAAAAACTTAAACTTTTGACACTCTTTTACATTAAAAAGGTGGCTTGATCAAAGGTTCAATGAATGTTGGACTGCAATTGATTTATGGACAGTGAAAATTTACTTTAAAGTATTATTTTTGGTAAATAGTCTATGGTAAAATTAATATATTTTATTTTTAGTATAATGAAAAAAATTACGGTACAATAATAATTTAATTTTTATTAGTTTTATTTAAATTTCAATGATTAATATAATTGAGTATATCTTTGATTTATGGTAATTATTATTATGTTTATTAAAGGAGAAATTGATATTAATAGTTAATTTATTTTAAAATAACATTACATATTTTAAATTTATAAAATAAAAAAAATAAGTAAAAGACTTCATTTAAAAATAATTGTATATTAATATTAATTTTTTATTTATTAACATATATTTAGTTATCTTGAACATTAAAAGAATTCAAACAAAATTAACAAAATTAGAATTTATACTGTAATTTAGTTAGTGTTCAAAATTTAAAAATTACATAATAATGATATTAGAATAAATGAAATGCATTTCTTAAAAAATATATTTTGTGTGTATAAAATTCTTTTATAGGTGTACACATATTTTAAAAATGCTAAATATATGAAATATATTAAAATTAAAAAAAAATACTTATGTGTGTGTAGAAGGGTGAAGAAGACCCTCACATATCACGTTAACTTGATCATTTTTGTCGCATTATTTGTGAAAGAAAAAATGTTCAAGAGTTTCGAAATATATAGTCTTTACGCTCATGTTTTGATGATCAACCATGTATTAAGATGAATAATATTGTTTTCATGTTTGATTCTTCATGTTTCATGTATTAGATTAAATCTTATAAGAAGATTGTTTGAACTTAGTCGATGATTTTATTTTATTTTTCTTGAAAAAAAAATAGAGAGACATAACTATATAGCATGTAATCTCTATTATTATTATTTGTAGAATAGCATATAAGATAAAAATAAAATATAAGATAAAAGTGGGGCTAGAGCAATACCCACTTGATCTAAAAACAAGCTATATAATTAGGTAGGTACCACTTGTTCCTACAACAAAATCATATACAATAAATTTTGCTATATATTCCTATCATCATTATATTCATATCAAATATGGACGGTTATAATTTGTATTTATGTCATATTCAACTATCTAATTCTAAGTTTTCAAGTAACAAAGCTTTCATCAAATAAAACTTTGAAACACAATATAAAGCCACTCTTGATCAAGAACTTTCTCCAAGTGTCTTAAAAAGCAAATTCATAGCATATATATAGCACTTAACAACTCAACATGAAGATGTGAATGTAAAGTAAAAAATATTGAACAAGCTACTAAACATATTAACACCAAAAAATATGATTTCTAAGTTTGATGTATGAAATTCTAGTGTGGTTAAAGCAAATAGAATTGCAATTTAACCAAATGGCTATTAAATGGTTATCACATAACAAACAACTCCTTTCAAAAGATTTCCTCAAAGACATGCTGATTTTAAAATGGGAAGATTTTAAAAAATGGATAAATTGACTCTACATTCTTTTGCCTAAAATAGTGATGAATCTAGTCAAATTCAGAGTAAGAACACCATATTTAGAACTTTCTTAGCATTGCTCTTCCTTAGTAGAATTAATAGGAAAAATTATATGAAAAATTATATCTTTTATATTAATGTTATCCATTCTTAATAACATTGAGGTGGCACCACTTTCCATCCTTTATATTCTACAATTGTAGAAGTTAATTGACTATGCAAACTACAAGGAATATTCAAAATGTTCATAAGAGGTTTATCCAACCAAGCATCATTAGAAAAATGAACTAATTTGTTCTCACCAATCTCTTATCTCACATTAGCTAATGCATAAGGAAAACTAATTTTAATACTAGACCAAATGAAAGATCATAGTGATGTGATCTTGGAGGGAATCATTCATTTCAAGAAGATCCTTGAATAAAATTAATAATAAACGAAGATAAAGTTTAAGAGGAAGGCATTCTCAAAAGTTTAAGAGTTTAGAAATGATAGAAAATAATATATTTTTTTCAGGTAATAAACTCATATTTTGATATTTAAATAACTTAAGTACCTTATTGATAGTTTTTTTTTTCTATCTTGTTTCGATATAAAGGAGGGTAGAAGAGTATTTGACACTCTTTCACATACCTAAGTCTTTCTATATGTGGAAGACTTATGTACACATTGTAGATATCCTAGATTGAACGAAAAACAAGAGTTTTGCAAAGAGTGTGGTTCCTCTTCTTTTTTGAAGAGCCATTAATAAAAGACTTATTTGGTGAACCTACTTTCTTTGGCTTAAATTCATTTTTAGTGACTGATTGGTCGGCTTATCTCATTATGAAAGGCATTTTCCTCATTAATAAGCCATTATATTGTGTTTTCATTCTTTGAGTCTACTTGTTTCTCAAAAATAAATTTCTTTCCTTAGTCTTTTTCCCAATTTTTTTGGCCAGTCTACCTTGGTTTTTCCTTTATTCTTGAAACCTTACAAGATTTAAACTTTTTCAACCATTACATATAAAATAAAAAAGAAAAATCATACCTAGTCATGAATCATACCTCTGGGCTTAACACCATTTTCCAACCTCTCTAAAATTCAAACCAAGACATTACCAAGAACCCAAGCCAAATTTAGCAAAAAAAAGAAGTAATAATATAGCTCTCGACCTTTGGAACTTTCCACCCCTAAAAAATTTCTTTAATTCAAACCAAGAACACAATTAGGAGATAATAAAATGAAGTACACCCCCAACAATAAATAAGAACCTATTTTCAAAATAACCTATATTTGAGAAACTAAGCTTTTAGCATAGGCACATTGCTTGAAGTGAAATTAGTGCAAAATGTTAGGCAATTCAGCAAGGTGGCTTTCATGAGACAACTTGGAATTGAAACAGGACGTGAAATTGTGAACTTGGTGAAACTAGAAGCTGTAGAACTTGATTTGACTGCATAACCAAAAAACATTTGAGTATAATTAAGGTTAGTGGTGAATCTAAGACCTAAGTTTGTAAGGGAAATTTTATTCAAGTTAAGTGATGTATTTGTACATTCTCAACTACACAGAAGTCTATTACAGAGTAGCAGATGCCCACCATTGATTGAAGCTTCACCTATATTGTTCTGGAGTGCTATTTTTGATGACAATGAAATGTGTTTGTTGAGCGTTTTTTTTTTGTTGTCTTGCCTCTGTTCAAGCGTGGTTTCTTGGGCTGGACAATGTAATTTTGAGGGATATAACAACAAGGGTTAAGTTGTTGTTTATGCTACTTTGGTGTTGTTGTTGTTTGGATGATGTTTTACTATTGTTTTGGGGTTGTTATCTTAGTTGTTGTTAGTGCAGATTATGGAGTTTTAGTCACTTTTCTAGTTCATTTTCTGCAGTAGTTTTGTAGTTTTGGTTTTCCTCTATTCTTACCACTTGGAGTCATTTTTTTTCTTCCTAGCCTTGTTCGAGTCTTTTGTTTGTCATATTCCTTTGAGTTTGATTTCCTTGAATTCTTGTTTTGTGAGATATTGTATTGTGACCTGAATTTTTGGAAATATTGCTTATGGGAGATTGAATTTGTCATCACAATTTAGCTTAAGTACTTTATTTCATATTTTTAATAGTGATTCTAAATACATTGTTTAGATTACTCTTGTCTTTTTAAAGTGTTTTTCTTTTTGTCATATTCTTAGTTTTGTCACATTTTTACTCTCTTTGGTTTAGCCTATTTCTTGATTTTGGGCATTTTATCGACCTCCTGAATTGAGCTTGTATTCATTACATCTTTCACTTTGATATTAAATTATAGATGGGTTGATTGAGAGATCTTTTGAAGAATTGAAGAGGAATATGAGGGATATTGCACACCATTTGAAAGTGAAACATAAGTGATTTGAATGTAAATACTTATTGAATGGTGAGGTCCATCTCCTTTTTTTGGTTTATATTACTTGTGCTAACCATTTACTTTTTTTTGTGTCAATTCATTTTTTATAACTTTCACTGTAGGTATGAGTTTGGCTTGGGTGAAATATGTTAATGCAATGGTGGAAAGAATTATCAAGTTGAATGGCAAAATTTATGACCTTAGAAAGGATCACGAGCATGGAAAAAGATCATGTTCAAAGTACAAACCATGTAGTCTTAGATTCTCCGAATGTGAAGCTATGGGCATGACACTTATAGTGTCCTAATGGGAATTCAGGCGCCTGACTAAAGAAGACCTCAAGAGTTACATTGTATACTTGAAAGAGGTAGAAAGAAGGCATTGCAAAAACTAGAGGTGTTGGAAAAAGTAAGACAAGAGAAAACGTTCAAGAGAGAACAAGAGAAAAAATATTGAAGAGAGAACAAGAGAAGAAAACATTGAAGAGAGAACAAGAGCAGAAAACGTTGAAGAGAGAACAAGAGAGGAAAACATTGAAGAGAGAACTGTTAGTTCAAAAATGGTTGAAATGCCAAGAAGGCGGGGGGGGGGGGGGGAGGTGAATTGGCTAGTTAAAAATTTAGGCTATCTCTAAAAGCTAAAAACCCTCTTTAATTGAATCAATTCGATCACCAAGTTAGGATGTAAAAACTACTAGACAATATACTTTCAATCGGTCAAAAACAGAGTTAGTCAATTGATTTTACTAAACAGATTTTGTACCGGTATAATCAACGATTGAAATAAAAAAGTAGTCGACTAAAATACTAGGAAAAATGCAGAAATACAGATTTGAGATTTTAAGCAGAAATAATGCACAAGAACAATCAAGACATGTTCTAATTGATTATGCAAACATGCTTAATGCTGCATATGCCATCAAAACACTCAAGAATATGAAAAAGATGATTTAAACTCAAGTTCTTTAAACTTTAAATGATTATGCAAGAGAGAAGGGTTAGAGAAAAGATTGGAGCACAAGACTTTTATACTGGTTCACTCAAACCTGAGCTACATCCAGTTTGTCAAGGCAACCTGAGCCTGATTTTGCACTATTTCAAAAGATTTACAAAGTTTACACTCTTACACTTTCAAAATAAGCAAAACAAACACCAAAGACTCTTGAATCACACAAGAATCACAACAACACAGCAAGAACCCTCTTGTAGACCTGGAAAACCACTAGGCACACACACAAAGCTTGAGAAAGATCAAACCTTAGTGGTAGCACAACCCTGCCTACCACAAACCACCTTCTCCAAGCTTCAAACACAAGCTAAAAGCTCCAAGAATTGATCCAAGATCAATCTTCAACAACTGCAGTCTGAATGATCATGAAAGAGAGAGATTTCCAAGGTTTCCATAATAGTTTCGTGATAAAAAGTGATCAAGTTACCTCTTTGTCGAAAATCACAACACTTATAGTCAAACTATTACGAAATTCAACAGGTTGATTTCCAAATCAACTGGTTGATTTCACTTAACTTAAGTAAAATCAGTCGATTAAAAAATAAATCAATTGATTGAATAAGTCACAGTTTAAGACTATTGCAACTAACCTTTTAACTTGTTGAAAAACTATTCAACGAATTAAAAGACACATTTTAACTTGTTGAAAAACATTTCAACATATTAAAAAACACAACAAAGACCAATTACATCAAATTAATGCTACAAGGTCTACAATGTGAATTACAAATATCAAATACACTTTCCTAAGGATTTATCCATGTGGAGAGCACACGTTCCAGACTTGATCAACATGAATCCCATCAAATCTCCTTATCTTCATCAATGTAGGCATTATTCCAAGGTAATGGCTCCAAGTAGTTGAACAAGGCTTCATCAAATCTTCATGAGACACACCACTCTGGCTTCACATGTCAACAAGAACAAGAGAAGAAACCGCTAACAGAAAAAGAGGAGAAGGAATTGAGAGAAAGAAAGGAGAAATACATGAGAGAAAGAGGAAAAAAAAAGAGAAAAAGAGGAGAAAGAAAAGAAGAAAAAGAATAAAGAGAAAAATAGGAGAAGAAAGAAAGTTCAAAGAAGAAAAAGAAATGTTAGAAACTTCCAAACAATAGGATGAGTGCTAACACCCCCTTACATACATGGTTGAGACAGAACCCTTAGAGGGGGATTGCAATATTTTGAATTGTTGTTCCCATTTACCTCATGAATTTCACTAGTCATTGGAAAAACTTACTAACTCGTCTCATCTTGTTTTGTTACCTAAAGAACACTTGTTTATCAAGGAGCAATGACATAAACAATGGGGAGAATAATAGATGATAGAAAAATAAGAAACAAGATTGGACAACATGAACATGTTTATAATAATATGCTTGCTTTTTTTGTCATTTAATGAAAGTCCTATCGACATTCAAAGTCTATCTTTTCCTTTTGTGGTTTGTATGAGTGTTCTTCTTTTTGATTCCATTGTAAACAAAACATTTATGTTGAAACTCTTTGATATGTTTTACAGGTTGGTTTTTTATTCTAGAGGACGATCTCCACGCACTTTGATAATAAGATATTGGTCTCTCTTAGGATAAAAATCTTAATTTAGATGGCATTTTGTTTTTGGACTATTTTAGTTTTGTATGCTTTCAAAACTTATGTTTGTGTGCTTGTTTATAGGTAATAAAGTGCTAAAATTCAAGGTCGAATTTTCCCCAAGTCAAAGGCAATGATGGAAGCATGACTAGGACCTTCACCAGGATCATGAAGAAACTTTGGATGGTAGAATATAAATTTTTTTATTTTTGTGCTTTGGGCTTTATTGGGCCTTAGCCGTGTTTGACTTACGAGTGCAGAGGCTCATAGTATATAAACCATTTTGATAAACTCTTGTAAACAAATTTGGATAATATAAAATTAAGGTTTTCTATGAAAGTGAGAGTTCTCTCTTGGTTCTTCTTTAGAACTTTGATCCTTATATTTGAATTTTTCAATTCAAACTGGCAGATCTTCGTCACTTATCTTGGAACTTCCTCAAGTAGTGCGACTTCCATTCCCAAAATTCATCGAATCACATAAATCTTCATTCTACTTCAAATGTATTTTTCAAGCCCTGACACCTAAATCTGAAACGGATTCTCATCAGAGATCCAAACAGATTTACCTTTTAGAAAAGCATCAATAATCTTATCATTTAGAAAATGTAGTTGTAAAATATTATTTACATAGGTTTTTGAAACACCCTTTCTATATGAAATATTTGAATATGTGTTGCATATTTATACTGATTCACCCCAAACCTTGGGTCAGTTCTCCCTTAAACACACAACTTTCAAGATTCCACGAATCAAATAAAAAAGATTACAACGAGTACATAAATCTTTACAGGTTACACGAGTACACAAACTTCTCCAAGCTATACAAGTACACAAACATCTCTAGGTTATACGACACAGAAACCTCTCTAGGTTATACCTTATTAATCTTCCCTTGAGATTAAGAACTCTCGAGAAATAAAGGAAGTACTCTCATAAGGAACTCATTTTAAGCTCACACAACAAAAACTTCACAAAGTGAAAAGTTATATGATTTTCTCTCAATCCCTTTGTTTGAATCTCAATCCCATTGTTTGAATAAGTTAGACGATTGATCTCAACACATCAGACGACTAACATAAGACGTTATAACCATAAAATTTTGTATGTCTTTCTTTTTTATTTTATTCGTTGTTTTGTGTATCTCTCTTTTACTGTTGAATCTTCAACTTGAACTCTTTTTATATCTTTAGAAAAGATTACCTTTAAGGCTTTTAAAATGGAAACATTTGATTTTGCATAACTTTGTAGCAACATCTTCATATTGAACACTCAAAAGAGAAGATTTTGATAAGATCTTCAATGTAATATGTTTGATACTTAAAATAACATGATTGATCATGAATATATTTTTGTTCCTTATCTTTCAACTTTATATAAGAGAACATTTTACTTTAGAATAACATGATATTATTTTCTCTCACGTTTAAGAGTATCTATGGTAAAGGAAACAAATTATGCATAGGTGTGCAAATATAACAATTTAAATAAGAACAAATAAAATCGTATAAGATGATTTTGTTTCGTATATTAAATTAAAAGGCGTTCAATGATTTAATTCAAGGATAAACTTATTAAGATTAATTTTTACTTGGTCTTTCATTAGATTATCAATATGGCTTCAACTATTTTTATTTAGGTTAAAATACTTTTTTGTCCCAAGTTTTGTCAATTTTGCTAAATTAGTCCTAATTTTATTTTTGTGTTCAAATAGATCCCCATTTTTGTCAATTTTATTCAATTTGATCCTTTTTTGCTAATACGATTTAAATCATTAATGGTAATGAACTATGATTGCCACATGTTAAAAATATTTAATAAAAATGTGAATTAAATTGCTCAATTTCAAGATGGAGAAAATTGCTCAATTTTAAACAAAAATTGGAACTAAATTGAACAAAAATAACAAATATAAGGTCTAAATTGAATATAAAACATTGACTATGACACATGCAGTGGCAAATCTTGACCAACATTGTTAGGGGAGCCAAAATAATACATTCAAAATTTATACATTTAATTATTGTCATTAATACCATAAAAATAATGCATAACTTAGTTTAACGATAACCAAAAAAGAAATCACACATATATAAAAGATTGCCTTCCATTCCTTCATATCCCTGAACTCATCAATAATTGAATCATAAGTAAAATTTTCAGCTATTTCTTTTTCAATGTAAATAATCATATTGTCGGTAAGAAATTCATCTTCCATTTTATTCCACAATCTTGTTTTGATAATCTTCATTGCAGAAAATGATCTTTCGGTTGTAGTTGTAGAGACATGAAGAGTTAAAATAGATGAATTAAATGATCAATCAAGTTGAATTTGTTCTGTTTTCATCTTCACAGGTAGCTTCCCTTTTATCACTTTTAAAAAATGAATATATTCTTTTATTCTTCATCAATATACCTATTTAAAAAAAAATAAGACTAAAAAATAATTTATCATAATCTTATAAAAAATTGAGAGACATAAATACCAAAAGAAAATTCGATGATAATCAAACCACACTTGAAATCCAATTATAAAAAACACATAGTACAATCCTTTTTCTTTTATGTTCATAAAATGAAAAGTTAATATACAAGAGACTCATTAAATAAATTATTAAACTAATATTTCACTATCAAGTGAGACAAAAGAGAATTACCTTCTTCTTTATTTCTCTGAGAATGGAAGAGAACGAGAGATGAGAGCAAAAATAATAGATCTTTTTCTCTTCAAACACAAAAAGAAAATAGGTGAGAATGGGAGATGAGAACAATTTGTGAGAAACTCAAGACATATACATATAATGGAACCATAATTAAAATTTGATTATAAAAACACATAGTACAATACTCTTTCTTCTATGTTCATAAAATAAAATAATAATATAAAAGATGCTCATTAAATAAATTATTAAACTAATATTTCACCATTAAGTGAGACGAAAGAATTACCTTCTTCTTTTCTTCCTCGAGAATGAAAGAGAACAAAGGAGAAATAAGAGAAAAAATAATAGATCTTTTTCTTTTTAGATAAAAAAAACATGTGAGAATGAAAGATGAAAACAATTTGTGAGAAACTCAAATTATAATGAAAAAAAAATAATAAAAAATATCTTGATAAATCTTTTTATTCTTTATTCTTTATTATGTTTGATTTTATATTTTATTATTTATTAGCATTAATTATTATGTTTATAAAAGAAATAAAATATTTGATTTAATATCTATAATAAAAAAATCAAAATACCTAATATCTATAATAACAAAAATTAAAATACCTATTATAAAAAAATTCAAAGTTTTTGGAGGGGCCATGGCCCCCCTACCACCATTATCCTCTGCCACTGACACATGACACGTTGTTGGGTTGACATGTGGACATTTTTAAAAAAGAAATAAAAATTTAAAAAATTTAAAAAAATGAAAAAAACAACGAAGTAACACAAGGCAGTCATTGTTTATTACCGTTAATAATTTAAATGGTGTTAGCAAAAAAGGACCAAATTGAACAAAATTGATGAAAATTAGAACCTATTTGAACACAAAAATAAAATTATGAATAATGTGACAAAACTTGATGAAAATTGGGACTAAAAAAGAATTTTAACCTTTTATTTAACATAGAAAAGCACACATTAGACAATAGACGATGGACGAGGCCTTGTAGTCATCTAGTCCTTCAATACAACTTGATAAGAACATTTTCATCTCTAGGTCCCCCCTCTACACAACTACATATGTTAGATAAATAGTAACATTGAATTTAATCACTTAATTATGTTTGTTATCATCAAAATTACATAAAGGTCCTATTCAAATTGTCTAATGGGAGTATAATGTATCGCATAGTCCTAACAATCTCCACCTTTTTTATGATGACAAAAACTATAAAATACAAATATCGTTAGAATAAAATATAAAGAATGTCTATTAAACTAGAAAGTATATCACAATTGAGTAATTAAGAAAAAGATGTAGTGCATTATCAAGTTATCAAATATACAACGTATGAGAGCAAATACAATGAAATGAAATAGTAAACACATAGAGTATCAAATACAAGTAAATAGAAAATACACAAAAATGTTGAAATAAAACAAAAAAAATAATATATAGTTCTCCCTTGTTTTGTTAGCAACAAAAAGGTGGAAGGAAGATAAGAAAACATCATTACTGTGGTGGTTTCTTTATAGGATTTGAGGAAAGTTCTTTATAGTGGATAATAAGTGGAGAGTTGAGAGGGTGAGATTCTTCTAAAAGCAAATCATTTAAAGATTTTTCCATTAGGATGTCTCTAATGGGTAAGGAGGTAGGTTAGTCTCCTAATGGTTGTTTAAATGTTTATTGTTGATGGAGTCAGAAGAAAGAATGATGGTGGTGTTTGAGTAGTTGGTTGAGGAATCTGTGAGGTAGATGATGTGTCTACTAGTGTAGGACTATTTGTGTTGGTGGAGAGGAGGTCAATTAATAGTTTGTATATGACAAGGATGTGAAAGTTTAGGCATTACCAAATCTAAGGGAGGCACATAAAGAGGATTGTCTTACATATTCTCAGTAGTTGATTAACGCCTTCTTTTCTTCAAGGTAGAAAACACCATATCATTTGAAGCAGTTGAAGCTTCTTTAGCAAAGATGGTTGTCGTTCTTATTAGATGGTGATTTTCTATGGTGACTTGGTTGGGTATTTTTTAGGTGGGGGTTGAAGTTGGATCATTTTGATCCACAAGTTTGAGTTGTCCTCTTCCTCTTTGCAACTAGTTCCAAAGGTTTCTCGGTAACAATAGGAACTTCATCGTTTAAAATAGTACTAACATAATGCTTTGGTGAAGGAGAAAAGATATCAAATCTCTCATTTTTTTGGCATTTTTTGCTTATCTTTTGTTTTGAGCATCCGCTAGAATTCAAACTATCCTCCATAAAAGAAAAGCACTCAATAACTCCAACATAAGGTGTGGTGGATGTCCTTGATGGAGAAGTGGAAGGAAATCCATGGAAGACACCAAGAAGTAGATGAAGTGCAGTGGAAATGAAGATATGAACAAGAAGAGCTCTCAGTAATGGAGGTTTTTGGTGAAGATAAAGAGTAGAAGTGGTGCTATGGTGTGAAAGGTGGCTAGAGGAGATGAAGGAGAAGGACAACCATGTATGCTCTCAAATTAATAGAAGTGTGGAGTGATCTCAACACTAATATCTATTAGCAACTCAAGAGTAACCATTACAATAGTTGAATGGCTCTATTTATAGGCACATGGCCGACCAAATGAGAAGGAAATGCAACAAAGATGAAATGTAAATGTAGCTTGGAGGAGAAGCTTGATTGGAGACCATGTAATGTAGAAGATGAGCCTTGATGATGCCAAGTGGCATGTCACACTCTCCTTGCCCAAGTCACACGCTTCATGTTACCATCACATTCTGCTTGCTTTGCTTATGCTTTGCTTGCATCCAAATGTAGAGAAGCTAATGATCCTCAGCCAAGATAGCAAATTGGGCTCGACCCAATTGATCCAAAAGTGTTCTAGCTTTTTATTGAAAGCAAAGCCTAAACAATGGCCCAATTTAAATTTAATCTACGACCTTCCATGCATCAACTCATATTTTGTAGATTTATTTGGCCCATGTGAATAAAGTGAAAAGCCCATGATTGACTTGATCATCTTGTGAGATGCCCATATGGATCTTTTTCATCATGCTTCTAGTGATTGGGCCTCGAGGTGGGCTTGGGCTTGTTGATGCATTTGAGCTTAGGCTTATTGGGATCACATCAAGGTGGCTCTAAATTGTTTAAACGATGTTGTTTCAATTTGTTTAGGTTGAGCAATTGGACTACACCTTTCTCCAAGGATAATCCAAGTGCATGATCCTTAGATTATTCATGGTGAACATATGTTACTTCATAAGACATATAGCTTTATTGATCAACTCATCTCCAACATTCTTCTTAGTCTTAAAGAACTTTTGATACATCTCTGATACCATAGTAGGTGATTGACTAGTATAATGTATGGTACACTAATAATCTCATTACCCAACTTCTTTAGAGTCTTGATTAGGTTCATAAACAACAGATGAGGTAGATTGAAAGTATACTTGCCAACAAATGGTAACATATCTTCTATATTCAATGATGTGATCCTTTGAACCATCTTCTATATTTATGGCATGTCTCGTTATACTCCACTTTTTAGCCAACTAACTCTTTAGGGAAATTTTCTCTATAAAATAGCATCTCAATCACCCAAGTATTAGTGTATGCAAACTCTCATTTTGGGTAGAAATAACTTTTGACCTTGTTGCAACCAATAGCTTCAACGATCATAACTTGGTTCAACACGGCTTCGCAAGGCTCTATTCAACCACTCTTCTAGAGCCATTTTGCACCAATAAATACCTTCATGTTGAGAGTAACCTTTGCCTAATAATCTAGCCTTATTTCTCACAACTTTACCTTGCTCATCAAGCTTATTTATGTATACCCATTTTGCTCTAATGATGCTTTTACTTTGGGGAGGACTCACCAGTTTCTAGAAATCATTCTTTTCAAATTGGTCTAGCTCCTCCTTCATAGCTTGTATCCAATTTTCATCTTCTAAAGCTTCATCCACATTTCTAAGCTCAATTTGAGATATCATTGCTTCATAATTTTTTAGCTTTGATCTTATTGTGACTCCTTTCTTGGGATCACCTAGGATGTCACTAGTGGGATGGTATTTGATTATATGTGAAGAGGGTTCTTGCCTCAATTTGGTACCGCTCTCACGACCCGCACCAAAATAGTGTTTCACCCCTAGATGTCCACTCAACTATTGTGCTTCAACGCATTTCGATGCTTGATAATTGTCTAGTTTACTTAAATACATATCATTTAGACACTTATCCTGTTCAATTTTGATATAAACCCTAGCAAAACAACCCCTTTTAACTTAAAATACATAATAAGGAGTAAAAAAGTTATAAAATCTGGAAATTGATATGTTTGTGTTGTTTTTGAATGTAGAGTGAAGGAAATTAAGAAGTTGGCGTAAAGTCCCAAAGTTGATGCTAAGCCTTGTAAGGCGGTTTATGAACATTCAAATGCAAGTCCTACGATTGAGAAACGAAATTGGCGCTAAGCCACACATGAAGAAACATTCACTGCAAGGAAACCTCAAGCTCTAGATTGATAGCGGATCCTCAAAAGAAAACCCACTAGGAAGGAAAGCTCCATTGTTGTAACACTAAGTTAGAAGCCCAAACATGGAGGAAACCACTGAGGGAGGAAACCTCATGGCTAACCAACATTATGGGAGCTGAAGCAACACTTGAATTTTCTATAAAAATAGAGCATGCCTTTGTTATTAATATGTTGATTTTGTACATTGGTTTATAGAGAGACTTAGTATAGTTATTAGGCACATATTATAATATCTTTATAGATAGCCATACGAGGACGAAAACAACTCCATTTATTTGCATTAGAGATCATTATGAGTATCTAACTTCTTCCTAGTTGGGATTGGATGTAACTTCTCTAACTCTTTGTACTACACTTTATTCAATATATATTATGTTCTTACTTTATGTGTTGGTTATTTGATTTGCTTTTATTTATTTGATGACTTGATCAATCATCATACTTCATCAGCTTAAATGTAGTGGGAACTAATTTAGAGCTTAGATCCAATCAAATTTCCCAAAGCTTGGTAGATGTTAGGAATGAACCTATGATTTTAGTTGGTTAAAAGAGTCTTGTTCAATAATGCAAGGAGTTATTCAACTAGGGGAGAGGGATCACACTGGGTTTGATAACCTTAGGTTCTAATACTTCGGGAATTGGTTTAGAATTACATTGAAGAGTCTTCAAGGAACATTAATGTAAATAACATAATTTATAGAGAATCAAGGGTAATGCAATTAAGTGAAAGAAGCCAAGTTCAATCACAACATCTTAAGTAACACAATTATCTTTATTTTTATTCAAAATTATTTTCAAAATTGTCAAACCTTTATCATTGTTTATTACAAGTTTAAATAGATCATAGATTACTATTTTATCAAACCAAATCTTTGTGGATACAACCTTATTGTACTACAAACGAACCAGTGCACTTGCTGAATAAATGTTCCAATGAAAATTGAAGATTCCCTTCCATCATCCACTCTCACTGCTCCCCCTATCCTACCCTAAATCAATTTTAAGAACAATTAAAAAATTTTGCTCAAATTCAACTCCAAAACTAACTAGCAATATGTGTTACATGTTCTAACAAGAGGTTCAATTAAAACTTAAAGGAAGAGTGTTTATAAGCTCTTGGCCTGCACCTATAAACTAAAAAAAATTGTTTTGTACTTTTGCTAAAGTTCTAAATAGAAAAAGAAGAATTCAAACTAAGAAGAACAAGCAACATCACTATAAGAAAACCATTAAATAACAACCAATTTAAAGACAAAAGATAATTAGTCATTATATTAACTGAGTTAGAGAGATTGTTTTATAAACTAAAAATTATTGGCATCTAAATAGTCTCTAGATGCCAATAATTTTTAATTTGTAAAATGGTCTTTCTAACTTAGTCAATATAATGACTAATTATTAGTTTTCTCTAAATTAGTTGTTATCTTATGTTTTTCTTGTAGTTCATGCTCACGATTTTCATGCTCTCAACTTAAAAAAATATGCAAAATTTTTAAGATTACTTCTAATGAAATTATGGACATGTAAATGAACTAAACAAGACTCTAAAAAACAAGGCTAAGAGATCCCCTTAAATAGGTGAGCATGAGGAGTCTCTTTGCAAGGAAATGTTACAAAGGGCATCACTACAAATACTAAAGTCTAACTTATAGAAACTAGGTCAAAAATTAGGTTAAAATGAGACATATTTTGGTATAGAAATGAAAGTCTCTATGTTGATTTCGCCTCCCACATGCTTAGAGGGCCAAAGGTACATGTACCATGGTGGTATATGTTGCTTTATGCTTTTCTCTCTCCTCCACATCATATGTGCCACCTTGACCTTGTCATGTAGACATGCTCTAATTTACTTTAGTTAGTGTTCATCCTCTTCTAATTAAGCTCAATCTACAAAACAAACAAAGAACACAAGTCAACATGTCAATTGAAGTCAAGTCAAGTCTAGTCAACAAGTCAACCAAATCAACTTAGGTAAACTCAACATAATGAAATGGTAAACAAAGAAATAGTAGAAGGATTAGAAGTAGGGGCGAATGTTCTTGAGGGCAGGAACGCGCCATGCCCCCCTCCCTCAAATTTTGAATTTTTTTTAACTATATATATATATATATATATATATATTATAAATATATTGAAAATTTATTAAATTTTTAAAACTGTAGGTAGTATATTTTAAAATTTGATGAAAACTAAATTGTGTATTTTTTTTATAAAGCACAACATTTAATGTTAATAATAATAAAGAATAAAAATATTTAGGTTTAATTTCTCTTTTGGTCTTTGTTTTTGTCAAAAAATTGACACTAGGATTATATTAATTATATTAACAAAGCAAACCATCCATATTATGAGTTTTAATTTTAATGAAATAATCATTGATCCGTTTCAAGAAATTTAAAAAAAAATATCGTAAAAGACCAAATTGCATTAGTTTTTAAAAAAAACAGGATCAAATTGAGACTAAAAAACTAGATCAACTTAACATTTTTAAAGGAAAACATGAATCAAAAGAGTAATTAAACCAAATATTTATTAAGATAACTTTATTTTCCTTCTTATTGTTTTTTTAGTTTTTTCACAAATTGTAATCATCTCGTACTCTCATTTATCCTCTTCCTTTCCTGTCTTTTGTCTCACTTGATAACGAAAACATTATTTTTTATCTCATTAGCTTTTTGTCTATTCATTTTTTTATGAATATAGAAAAAAAATATATCATGTGTTTTTTCATAACCGATTTTTAGTTGTGACTTAACTATAATATATTTTTCTTTTAATAATTACGTACCTCAATTTTTATTAAATTATGATAAATTATTTTTTAATATTATTTACAAAAAAGTATATTAATAAAGAATAAATTCATTGTTTAAAAGTGATAAAAAAAGAAACTATTGATGAAAACAATATATATTCTATTTCTTCACATATTTTGAAGTATTATACTAATGATCAAATTGTTTAGTAGAGAAACTATTTTTGAATCATTATACTAATGATCAAATCTAATGATCTCAAATTTATATTACTTTGGCCCCTCCAACATTTTTAGTCAAGATCCGCCATTGATTAGAAGTCTCCCCTCTTGTCATGCTTCTTGTAACTCTTCTAGGGAGGACCTCTATATCATCATGTGTGATGAAGGATCCATTAGAAGGTGATGAGGCTCCTCCGTCGCGGTACTCGTCGAAAAGCCTCTTCAATCGGCATTCTACCGATTGAAACTCGCAGAGTGCGAGGTGTAAGACCCGGGAAAATTAATTAAATAATTAATTAATTAATAAATGCGGGTAGAAGCCGCCTTTATGGCATTAATTGTTGTTTAATGTGATGTGGAAAAGTGCTAGCTTATGTGGTTGAGAGTACTTTGATTGTGTGAGAAGACTTAGGTTTGAGTCCTATGTATGCCAGTTATGTGTGATTGTTTTTGTTATTGATTTTTAAGGATATGTATGAGTATGTGATTAGTATTATAAGATATTGTTGATTTGTGAGTATCACCAAATGGGATTTGGCATAGTGGTTGTGTTATGGCCTTATGAGTGGGAGATCACGGGTTCAAACCTTGGTGGGCAAAGAAAAAGATTTATTTTTGCTAACTATTAGTTGTGATATGAATGTGAAAGGACAAAGAAAACCTAGCAGAAGGGTAATCATTGGGTGTTGAAAAAATATTAAGGGGCTTGAATAGCCATTAAGCCCACACTTAAGCAAAACTCGTTTTATTTTAATACCCACCTTAAAGGCACCTATAAAAGCCAAAAATTAGGTAAAGGGAAGGGGGTTCTGTCTTCACAATTGTTGAGCACTCAATCCAGGTTAGGGGAGTTGTACTTTGCGTATGTCAATAATTTGTTTTGTGGTATGACTTTGAGTTTCCAATTGGGTCATGTTTGATTGGGAAAAATTCGTACCTGATGTATTGTGGTTGGGAATTGGGGTATTTGAGTTTGGATGCATGATCATGTGTGGGTAATGTGTTGCGGGAGAAGGGTTTTGACCTTTCAGGTTGTTGGTGATTGTATGTTCGAATGTGGTTGCCAATTTTGTGTGGAAAGTATGGTTTTGGGTGCTAATTGCCATTACAATAACATTGGTATCGATTGCATGTTTTGTGGTATGTTTTTGGGTATGGTTTGACACTGTTTTGGGTAAAATCCGTGTGTGACAGTGAGGGAACTCTGCAAGTCTCGCCCAAGCGAGTCTATCTCGTCTAGGCGAGAGTTGCAGAACCTCACGTCTGATGTGGGGTCGCGCTGCTCGCCCAGGCGACCTTGGTTTGATGTTGAGCGACTCAGTCTTGCTCAGGCGAGGAACAGCCCGCCTAAGCGAGGTCGCGAGGAAACTTGAGTGCTTTTGAGCGCGATATCTCGCCCAGGCGAGAAGTATTGGTGTTTTGAGCGACTCTGTCTCGCTCAGGCGAGAGACATTCGCTTGAGCGAGGTCGCGATGTGAAATGACATGGTTAAGTGGTTCCTCGTCTAGGCGAGGGGAGGGTGTTGCTTTGAGCGATGGTACAACTCGCCCAAGCGAGGAAATCTCGCCTAAGCGAGATAACGTGAAATTGTGGTTGATCAGAGCTCGCCCAGGCGAGGCGAACTAACCTAAGCGAAGCAGTGGGCTTAGCTTGGGCGAGAGGTCCCCAGCCTAAGCGAGTTTATGTGAATTATTGTGTTTTCATGTGCTTGTGAGTGGGTTTTGGATGTTTATACCAAGGTAGGTATGTATATGCATGTGTGTGGTGTGTTGGCTTGAAGGATTAAGTCCATTAGGGGTTTGGGACGTGCTCGGTGGTTGGACACATGATGGGCATGGAACTGGTTGAGTTCCCGTCGGCTACTAATGGGCGAGGTGTCCTTAGTATGGTGATTGCATGTGTCGGGCGCACGATGGGCAAGGAACTGTGATGTTCCCGTCGGCTACTATTGGGCGAGGAGTCCATAGTATGGTGATTGCGTGCGTGCCAGGGTCCAAGTGTGAGACTTGGATGTTTTTACTACAGACGAGGAGTTTGTAGGGCAGGACTATGAGCGAGGTATGCTCATAGGGTTGGACCACGAATGAGTCAGTTTCGTGGGAGCACAGGGAAGTCCCAAGACCTAGTTCATGCATATGACTCATGACGGACTATGAGGTCATGGTTGGGTGATTATGAAATATGAAATTAGTTATGTTATTTTGGGTTGGGAAACATATTTATACTCATGTTTCTTTATATATATATGTTGTGCATAGCTCACCCTTTCTCTGTGTGTGTGGCGATGATCGGGTAACTTGTTATCCGGAGCAGATGATGTGACAGGTGGGCCAGGAGATGCTTAGACTCAGAGCGAGGGCTAGCATGGGATATTATGTAGATACATATGTATTTTGTTTATTATTTTATCCTTGTGAAGATTATGTAAACTTGGCAGGAGCCATTAACTTCTATTTCAGGTTTATGAATTTTGGACTCCTGGTTTTATATAACTCGTATATTTAAAGTTTTAAATTTCTCATGTTTTTTTTTGGGAAATACTTCATATTCAATGTGGAATTTAATGAAATTTCGAATATTATTTATTTTATATCAGTAATATTCTTTAGGGATGTTACACGAGGGAAACGCAACAGAAGACTTGGATTTGGAGTTTAACACTCATATTGCTCTCGTATCTCACCGGTCTAGTAACCCTGGGAGGAGAAATCCTCATCTAAAGGGAAATGGGAGCTAAGATCAACGGTGGGAGTGATCTCAACCGAATTTAACATTCATTAAAGTTGGGTGTTTACAAATAATGGCTTGCCCTTTATAGAAGAGAGGCAACCGGAGAATGGAAAGAAAGAAGAAAACGCTATCTAACATCCTAACAGCGCACCAGAGGGAAAACAGTTCGGTCATCAATCCCTAAAATCTAAGGAACGACGTGTTTGACGGAAGAAGAACACGCTGGCAAAGGATTGATGGTTCATGCGATGCTGGTGACTGAAACCCTAACAAGGAGGCGCGTTTCAGGGGAAGAGAGGGCTTTCTCTCATGAACCCTAGCGGAGTGTTTGGAGAGAGAATGGGCTGCACGTGTTTCCCTTTTGTGTTATTGGTCATGCAGAGGCTTTGAAGAATTGGGCTCGGCCTAATAAAAGCAGGATGTTGGCTGCAACAAAATTGGGGTTACACATGAAGAGGTGCAGACTGTCACTTGCAGGAGTGTGAAGGTGGAGCGTGAAGATGTTGCCACACAAAAGTGAATTTGGGTTGGCAGAGGCTGAAGGAAAATTGGGCCGTGACAGTTCCAACATTCTGGCCTAACAAAGCAGGCTTATCACACACCAATATCCATGATGCGCTGATGCAGAAATTTGGACTGCACTTGAAATTAACCAAATTAGACAAACATTTATTTAATAAAAGAAATAAAGAATTTAAAACAAATGGCCTAGACATTGGCCAAATGCTATAAGCCTTATTGGGGTCACATCAGAAGGTCACACCATCTTTAGTGTGAAATGAAAGAATAACCTCTATAAGATTGATCTGTTAAGTCTTTGTAGGCAGAAGCTCACTTACTTGCTTTTCCAAAGAGGATGAAAAATATTCATGACATAAAAATATGAGACATTTAAATTTAAAATATATTTGGAAGCTTTCAAAACCAAATAAACTATTGATGTTTTTACCAAAAAATAAATATCTTTTGAAAGTTATTAATGATCCTTTAAGCATTATAAAATGAGTTTTGCATGTTAATAAGAAAATAACTTTACACTAACTATGAACACAAACTAAATAATATTGGGTTAAATGTGCTTTTAGTCTCTAAACTTTGACATGAAATTGTAATTCTTTTCTGTCCCAAACTTTGATATTGTTTGATCCCCAAACTTTAAAAATTAATGAATATAGTTCTTTTAACCTATTAATGTTAATTTTTTTGGACTTAAATAGTGTTCCAAGATGACATTGGAGTTGGAACGTGTCAAACATATAAACATCTCAAACGTCATCCTGAAATTATTTGACACGTCAAAAAATTTAATGCAATTGGATCAAAATGACTATATATATTTATTTTTAAAGTTTGAGAACTAAACTATATCAAAATTTAAAACATGGATCTCATTAAAATTTAGGGACTAAAAATATATTTAACCCATTAATATTCTATCTCCAAATGACATTATAGTACTTTGATTATTAAAAATAGGTTAAAATACCCTTTTGGTCCCAATTTTTGTCAATTTTGTTCAATTGGGTCCTTTCTTGCTAACACCGTTTAAATCATTAACGGCCATGAACAGTGACTGTCACGTGTCACTTTATATTTTTTTTTTGATTTTTTTTTAATTTTTTTTAAATGCCCACCTGTCAATCCAATAGCGTGTCATGTGTCAAAGTCAATGTTTTATATTCAATTTGGTCCCTATATTTTTTATTTTTGTTCAATTTAGTCCCAATTTTGTTTAAAATTTGACCAATTTTGTCCCTATCGAAGATGTGACCAAATTTAATTTTTATATCAGAGTTATAATGATGTGAATTTTAATATATTATATAAAAATATTTAATAAAAAATGTGAATTTTAATATAAAAATTAAATTTGGTTTCAATTTGGAGAGAGACCAAATTGGTTCATGTTAACAAAAATTTGGACTAAATTAAAGAAAAATAACAAATATAGGGACCAAATTGAATATAGAACATTGACTTTGACACGTGACACGCTGCTGGATTGACACGTGGACATTTAAAAAAATAAAAAAATTCAAAAAAATTCAAAAAAACCACAAAGTGACACGTGATAGTTACTGTTCATGGTTGTTAATAATTTAAATAGTGTTAGCAAAAAAGGACTTAATTGAACAAAATTGACAAAAATTGGGACCTATTTGAACAAGAAATCAAAATTAGGACTTATTTTACAAAAATTAACAAAAATTGAAAAAAAAAAAGTATTTTAACCTTAAAAATATAAAAAGATAATAAGTATATAAGTATAATAAACAAATGTATAACATGAAGCATTAAATGCAGCGAAGATTAGTCCATTAAAGGGTTAATATATAAGCTTTTAAAACTTCCCTTTTAAAATTATGGTGAGAGTGTTAATATATATAGGTTTTTAGATCTTTTACATTTAGAGTTAAACATACGAATATGAATAATATATTAAAGATATAAATGATTCTTTAGTTTAACATCTATTTATGTAAATGCTTTTGAAAATCTGTATTCAATTAGATTCTAAAAACAAACTATTTTAAACTATGAGATAAAAGATGACTTTTAAATTTATGGTAAAATAAAACTTAAGCTAACTTTGAAGAGATAATAAAAGGATGTTCACTCAAACTTTTATTTTTCATAATATTTTTTATCTATATAATATTTTTATAGTATAATATATAAAGCGAAAAATATATGGTGATGAAGAGCGAGATGATGGTTGGGATGGACGGCAAAGCATGGTTCATGTAGAAAACAGAGAAAGAGAGAGGGCAAATGGAAGAATAAGATTTGACTTGAGTGTGCTCGAACTAAATATTATAAAGAAGAAAGAAACAGAAAACGAAAGAAAGGAAGAAAAAGGAAAGAGAGAGAAGAAAAATTCAATCAGATCGAATACACTCTTGACGTCCGCAGCAACACACCAATCTCTCTCTACTTTCTCTCTCTAGAAAGGACCTAAGCGTGAGAACACAGTAGGGCCCTTCACTGAGCAACAACGAGAAGAGGAAGGAGAAACCCTAGAAACAAAGGACCAACTCAACTCAACTCAGCTCTACTCGGCTATACTCAGCTTAACTCAACTCAACTCTCCATATTTATCGGCACAATTCAAATTCTTTTTCCATTCCGTTCTCATTTTTTTCCTCTCAGAACTGTTTTCTCTTCGGTTTCAACTCGGTAGGTTCTTCTGAGTTCAACTCGCCTCCTTTCTTCTGAGTTGTGGATCGTTGATTCGCTCCACCTAGGGCTCGACCGACCCCTTTTTATTTCGTTGCTGTTTTCTTTTCTTTTATTTTTTTTTTCTTTTAAATTCAACCGCGCATTTTAGTTTGATTAAATTAAGTGAAGTTTCTTTTTATGTGTTGATATAATTCTTTTTCAATTACGACTTGGTTGAGGGAGAAGCTCTAATTTGTTATTTTGTTTGAAGATTTCGGTATTTAGTGTGATTTACTGTATTACTTTGTTTGTTTATTTATTTATGCTAATTGTTACCGGGTGGTGTTTTGTTGACTGTTGTTTATGATTTGGATCTGAAAATTGGTGTGTTGTGCAGACTCATGCGGAAGGTGTTTGGAGAGTGCACATTTCAATGTTTGAGTTTGTTTCGGAAGCGCAGCAAGGGCTTGGACTTTGGGTTGAAATGAAACGTTGTGTGGTTTGAGTGTGAGAGGGTTTTATTGTGGTAATTATTGGGCTTAGGTTTTGAAAGGGCAGTGACAGTGAAGAGAATGGTTCCTCCTGGGCCCCCTACGCCTCTTGGTGCCCAGTCTGTGCCGTCACTTTTGAGATCGAATTCCGGAATGTTGGGGGGTCAAGGCGGCCCTGTGCCTTCACAAACTTCGTTCCCTTCGCTGGTTGCGCAGCGAAACCAGTTTAACAACATGAACATGATAGGTAATATGTCTAATGTAACTTCCTTACTGAATCAGTCTTTTCCGAATGGAATTCCGAATTCTGGACTAGCTGGCCATGGGAGTAGCCAGCGCGGTGGAGGTGTTGATGCTGGGGCGGAATCAGATCCGCTGTCTGGTGTTGGCAGTGGAATCAATTTTGGTAATACTTTGCAATCGAATTTGGGTAACCCGGGTTCATCCGGTCAGGGTCAGGGTCAACAATTTTCAAATGCTTCTGGTAACCAGATGATGTCAGATCAACAGCATTCCCAGCAACTCGAACTTCAGAGTTTTCAGCATAGTCAACAATCAATGCAACAGTTCTCTGCTCCTCTGAACGCTCAGCAGCAACAGCATTTTCAGTCAATTCGTGGTGGAATGGGTGGTGTTGGCTCGGTTAAGTTGGAGCCACAGGTAAACAACGATCAGTTTGGGCAGCAGCAGCAGCAATTGCCCTCAAGGAATCTTGCTCAGGTGAAGTTGGAACCACAGCAGCTTCAAACAATGAGAAACATGGCAGCAGTAAAAATGGAGCCTCAACATACTGATCAGCAGTTTTTGCATCAGCAGCAACAACAACAGCAGCAACAGCAGCAGCAACAACAACTTCTCCACATGTCAAGGCAATCCTCTCAGGCTGCTGCTGCTCAGATGAATCATCTTTTGCAACAGCAGAGACTTTTGCAATATCAACAACATCAGCAGCAGCAACAGCAACAACAGCAACTCTTGAAGGCAATGCCTCAACAACGACCCCATCTACCGCAGCAGTTTCAACAGCAGAATTTGCGGTCTCCTGTGAAGCCACCTTATGAACCTGGAATGTGTGCTAGGCGGCTGACCCATTACATGTATCAGCAACAGCATAGACCTGAAGTGAGAATTATTCTTGATATTGTGTTTTCTCTAAATATCTATATCTTCTGTCTCATTAATGATGCATCTGCACTTAATTTTATGCAGGATAATAACATTGAATTCTGGAGGAAGTTTGTTGCTGAGTATTTTGCTCCGAATGCCAAAAAGAAGTGGTGTGTTTCCATGTATGGAAGTGGCAGACAAACTACTGGAGTTTTCCCTCAGGTCTGCTGCAAGAGAAAACCTTATAAACTATTTCTGATGCCTGGATAACTTCATCTAAGTTAGTCTCTTGATTATTCAATAATGTCTGTAGTCCATTCTCCATTCTACTATTTTCCTTTATTTGCATCTTGATTTTATAGTTATGATTGCCATATTATTATGTGTCAAGCTACTATTGTCTTGAACACGAGAATCAAGGTGCAGCCATGTTAAGTTCATGAAGCTAAGCGTTAGTTTTAGCTAACATTGATTTTTAAATTTTTTCAGGATGTATGGCACTGTGAAATATGTAATCGCAAACCTGGCCGTGGATTTGGTAAGTTTTTATTTTAATTTTTCAGTTTAACTCAGTCCTATTATGTTTTGGTCGGCTACTATCTTACCGTTAGTGATTTTGAATTTTTGAGCATTTCAAATGTTTACAAATATGATTATGCTGCATTATCCCCTTTCTGAAGTTTTTATGTGTTTTCAGAAGCAACTGCCGAGGTTCTTCCCAGGCTTTTCAAAATAAAGTATGAAAGTGGTACTCTGGAAGAGCTCCTTTATGTTGACATGCCTCGAGAATACCATAATTCCTCTGGACAGATTGTCTTAGATTATGCAAAGGCAATACAAGAAAGTGTTTTTGAGCAACTTCGTGTTGTTCGTGATGGTCAGCTTCGAATAGTTTTTTCTCCAGACCTGAAGGTTGTGAATAAGAAGAATTGCCTTTAGATTTTAACTACTAGTCATTACACATTATTATTGATATTTTCTTAGAATTACCTTTAGCTTTGAACTAAAAGTAAGTAAACATTATTATTGATATTTTCTTAGAATTACCTTTAGCTTTTAACTAAAATTCAGCATACATTATTACTGATATTTTCTGTATTTCCAAAAATAGTTGACATTTTGTTTGTTATTTCCTTTTCAGATATGCTCTTGGGAATTTTGTGCTCGGCGACATGAAGAGCTCATTCCTAGACGACTGTTAATACCTCAGGTTTGTGATAAAAAATTAATTGTAGAGAGACTTTATTTCCTGATGATGTATCAATATATGAATACAAGACGTTTGTTATGATGGTCAACTGATATTTTAGGCTTAGAATTTAGAGACTTTTTATGTTTGTGATATGTATTGTTCAGATTAAGGAGAATTCAGTTAAGCAGACTTATATATTTTGATTATTGGTTTCGAAGACAGTGACAAAGTGTTGTACACGATGGTTATTTATTCTTATATGTATTCTATTTTTGTATGCAGATTAGTCAGCTTGGAGCAGTTGCTCAAAAATACCAGGCAATTACTCAAAATGCGACACCCAATTTATCGGTTCCAGAGTTACAAAGTAATTGCAATATGTGAGTCCGCTTTTCCTTTTTGTTCTTTCTGCTTAGGTCTGAGCTGCAGTCTTTTATTAATGATCTAATCGTGAAGTTGTTATATATACTTGCTAAATTGTTCCTGCTCTTAAAACTTGTAATAATTTGTTTCTTAAGTGGTAAGTTTCTGCATCTTGATTTCCTGAATTGTTACTAGATCTTTTATGTGAATCTCATACTGAATGTGTTCATAGTGGCTTCTAATAAAGTCTTACTTTTTATTTTATGGTATAATAAGAGAACAAATGTCCTGGCTTATTTACCTATCCTTGATTCATACATATATTTAATGGAAGAAGGGGCAAACATTTGTGTTTTCAATGTCCATAGCAAATATCTCTCCTTAAAGTTTTTCATATGTTGTTCCTGCCAGTGCATTTGTCTTAGACTACAAGAACTTAGGCATTGCTACACCAATGTTACTGAAATTGTGTTTTACATCGTGAAGTCATCCAATTCTACAGTCTTGTATAGTACTTTTGATTCAAATTGCATCTGATCTAGTACAGTAAAATCACGGGGATTGTTGAGCAAATCGTGGAATTGTTCAGATCTGAGCTTTTTCGGTGTCTCTTATGCCATACTTCAAGCTTGTTCAACTTTTCAGGTCAATGAGTTTTCGATTAAAACTCAAACCCAATTGAAATATAAGGACACAATGTTTTTCTACATAAAGTTTCTTAAGAAATTCAGAAACCACTCACACTCATGGACTCATTACAGTGGTATGGTTTTTCTTCCACATCTCCTTGTTCGCTCACTTCCAAAAGCATGTTCAACTTCTTGGGTCAATGAGTTTCCGATTAAAACCCAAACCCAATTGAAATATAAGGACACAATGTTTTTCTACAGAAGTTTCTTCTCCTTAAGAAATTCAGAAACCGCTCACACTCGTGGACTCATGCCACCAGTATGGTTTTTCTTCCACATCTCCTTTTTTTGTTGGAAAGCAACTGTAGTTACAAGTCATGCCACTGGCACGATTTTGATTTTGCATCTTATTGGTCACCAAAAAGCAATCACAGTTAACGACAAATGGCACTCACGGTTTTTCTGGTTTTTCTTCACAAAGGAGATAGAACTAATGAAGATCCCTTGATTTTGTTTTAATTTGAGTCATTTATATAAGATGAAGTTAAGCTTGCAGAAGTAATGACAGAGTGATCACTTTTGTTTTAATTATTTGTGTTATTTGCATATGTGTGTGTGTGTGTGTATATATATATGTATGTATGTATATGTATATGTGTGTGTGTGTGTGTCAAATTTTTGTAGAATGTAAAATCTACTATTCTTGTTATGATCCCACAATTTAGGATTTTGAGTCCTTCACAATCTTTACCGTAATCTCGATTTTAACTATCTACCTTGTGCTACACAAACATTTTTTTTTTTTCATTTTGAAAGAAAATTTTGTTCCTAGGTTTTTGTGACTTCTAAACTCTGGTGTTGGTATTAAGAAATTTGCATGTGTAAGTAAGCTCTCATCATATTTAGGCTTTTAGGGATGTGTCGGATATGCCTACTTCTTATATTTGCTTATACAACTTTTCCTTGATCCACTTGTGGTCTAACAAAAGCAAGTTCACTTGATTTGATAATCTCTTTTCGTTTTCCTTAATTTATGAACTGCTCGAATGCTTTACCAGGTTTGTTGCATCAGCCCGTCAGTTGGCAAAAGCTTTGGAAGTTCCATTGGTCAATGATTTAGGATATACTAAGAGATATGTGCGGTGCCTTCAGGTAATGTTCTACTTGTTGAGATGTGTCCTTTAATATTGAAAGTTGAATCCTATTGTGATTTAAACTGCTGTATATGAAAAGATTGATAACTGTAGATTTTTATTTCTTATGTCTAATATTTTCTTGGCAATTCTCAGGAGTGGTTATGAAATTGTCTCTTTAATTACTTAAATTTTACCTAAAGACAGTTTTATTTTTAGACTTTCCATGGATAAGTAAATAAAAAAGTTATTGGGAAAATTATTGAATCTTGAGCTTATGGAAATATGTTCTCAAGTGATTTGTTTTGAGTAATTAGGGTCTCCCGAGTTAACTTGACAAACCTTCCTTTCTATCATGTTGCAGATATCAGAAGTGGTAAATAGTATGAAAGACTTGATAGATTATAGCAGAGAAACGCGAACTGGACCCATGGGTAAGTTAATGATCTTTTTACTGGTTTGAAATACATTTGTGAGCATGGATGTTAGTATGATTATGAAATAGTGTCATGTTTTATAAAAAGCCCCAGCTGTCTTATCCACATATTTGTTGCAACGTTCCATTTTCAAATTGAAAAATGGGCTTCATATAGATGCGGAAATCCTCATTGCTTACACCTTTATAGTTTATGTTGGGCTAAATTATTTATTTAGTTCCTATTGTCTCTGGCTAAAGAAATTCAGGTTAGTCTCAACTTACAAAAGTACAGGTTTCTACAATTATCCAGACTATGCAAAATGATCCTAACTGTCAGATGTCATCATGTCTCTATGATAACCGCGTTAATCCAAATTAAAAATACAAAGTATACTGGCAAACTGTTAGGATCCAATTCAAAGGTACGGGCTCATATTGGACAAGGCTTTGGGCCTCCAACTAGATAACCTAGTTTTTTTGGTGTGACTCTCCCAAGGTTCTTATCCCTTGGTATAAAACCTTCTTGCATGTGTCTTAGCGGCAAAAGAGAGGAGCCAGTGGTGACTCCAGCATTGCAGTGTTCACCCCCAAAAGGCTAGTGCATAGCCAACCTGTGCTGAGATGGGAGACTGCTAAGAGTGTTGGGATATCAAGTCCAAATTGTTGGATGAGACATGAAATCCACATTGGTAGTATGTGATTGTAATGTGGGGTTTGCAAGGTTTGGGGCTCTCTATCTGCAACCACTAGCTTTTCTGGTGTGGCTCTCCTAAGGTTCTTATCGTTTTTTAGGTCTCTGTTAGTAATAGTTATCTAGTAATTTTAATGAGTTAGTCAATTAGACCTGTGAGCTAGTTGGTTGAAGAAATAAAGGGAGGGAAAAGAGAGACCATCTTGTAATTTGCAAGAGAATTGAAGCCTTTGGCATTGGGGAGATTAAAAACCTTCAAATTTCTGCAAATTATGCACTGTTATGGACCATGCCTCTAGCACTGAAGTTTATTATCACCAAACACCCAGATGTGTTTTACTCATGTGTCAAAACCAACAAAGTGAGTCAAAGGAATGGACCTTAGTGATGAAGGAAGAAAAAACAGAAGGTTCTTTTTCTAAGTTCACGGACCAAGAAGAAGGATGACTCTGAAAAGGGATGGAAGTGATTTTCTATGATTTGTGTGTTTGACCCATATTTGTATTCATCGTAGGAACATTTGAAAAAGAATTTTTGGCAACAATTTTGATGACTTGTTGATTATGCTTTAACCAACCTGAATACTGATATGGACTTTTAGCAGCAGCTGACATCGCTCTGTCTGTTAGTGTTATTATGTCTTAGCATTTTTTTAGTTTTTGTTAATGAGTTTTTAGTTATGGTAGCTGGTAAAAGAAATAAGGCATGTTAGAGAAGGGGGGGGGGGGGGGGGGGGGGGAAGTTGTGCAAAAGGGCA
>Ga0214544_1000835_pt1:37500-60405 | contig 60405 bp, 29 predicted proteins | sample CNSS3metaG_FD_160074 | JGI IMG/M metagenome (GOLD analysis project Ga0214544, IMG submission 160074) | Root nodule microbial communities from cowpea collected in UCLA plant growth center, Los Angeles, California, USA - CNSS3 | ecosystem: Host-associated > Plants > Roots > Nodule... | reverse complement strand
TGGTTCGCGGGGTGGGGGGGTTGCCGGTTTTGAGGTATTGAATGTAGGGGGTGGTCCAGTTTTGGCTTTGGGAGGGGGTGACGTTGTTAGCTGGGGTGTGGGTTAAATTTTGGCAAGTGTGTGTGATGGAAGGTGTGGATAGTGTTTGTTGTAGTAAGGATCGGTGGCGGTTTTTGAGCTTGGTGTTGGCCAATTTGGAGAGGATGTCGGCCCTAACGTTGTCGGTTCTTGGGATGTGTTCGACGCAGACTTGTTCGAAGGCGGAATGAATGACTGCACGGACCAGATGGTAATATTGTAGAAGGATGGGGTCTTTGATATGAAATTCGTCATTTAGATGACCTACAGTGAGTTTGGAGTCGGTTTTGCACGTTAACTTCTTGACGCCTACTTCGCGGGCTAGGGAAAGGCCGACGAGGATGGCTTCGTATTCGGCTTGGTTATTGGACGTTTTGAAGGCAAAATGAAGGGATTTTTCGATGAGGATGTCGTTGGGCCCTTCTAAGACGATGTCGGCGCCGGCGCCCCTTGGATTTGAGGAACCATCTACGTGAAGTGTCCACTGGTCCTCTATGGGTGTTTGTTGTACGTCGTTGACGAAGTCTAAAAGACACTGGGCTTTGATGGGGCCGTGAGGTTCATAGCGGATGTTGAATTCTGACAGTTCCACGGCCCATGATGACATGCGTCCGGCTAGATCTGGTTTTTGTAATATTTTTTGGATTGGGTAGTCGGTCTTAACGGTTATGGTGTGGTTTTGGAAATATGGGCGGAGGCGGCGTGCTGTGTGGACCAAAGATAGGGCCAATTTTTCTACCATTTGATACGTGGTTTCGGGATCTTGCAATGTTATGCTCACAAAATACATTGGATGTTGTGTGCCTTCTATTTCTTGAACAAGTGCGGCGCTTACGGTATAGTCGGTGGCCGTGATGTATACCAGCAGGGGTTGACTGGTGTCTGGCTTGTGAAGGATAGGTGGGGAGGTTAGGGTTGTTTTGAGATTTTGGAAGATTTGTTCACAATCATCAGTCCACGTGAACCAGGTGGATTTCTTTAGGAGTTGGATTATGGGTTGGGTTTGTTCGGCTAGTTTGGGTAGGAAACGAGAGATGGCTGTGAGACGGCCAATGAGACGTTGGACCCCCTTAATAGTAGTGGGGCTGCGCATTTCGATGATAGCCTTGCATTTTTCAGAGTTAGCCTCTATGCCGCGTTGGGTTAACATAAAACCAAGGAATTTACCCCGGTCAACACCGAATACGCATTTGTCGGGATTGAGGCGAAGGTTATATTGGCGCAGCGCGGAGAACACTGCTGACAGGTCTTCAGCGTGTTGGTGATGGCTTGGGGACTTGACAACCATGTCATCGACGTATACTTCGACACAGTGCCCCGTTAGGTGGCTGAACACCTTGTCCATTAGCCGTTGGTAAGATGTCCCAGCGTTTTTGAGGCCAAAGGGCATGACCCTATAGAAGTAGTTGGCATCGTCCGTGATGAAGGCGGTTTTGTGCATATCTGCTGTGGCCATGGGGGTTTGGTTATACCCTGAATACGCATCCAAAAAACTAAGCACCTTGTTTCCTGCCGCGCCGTCCACGAGTCGATCAATTTTGGGTAAGGGGTAGGCGTCGCGAGGACAAGCCTTGTTCAAGTCCGTATAGTCTACGCACATCCGCCATTTGCCATTGGCTTTCTTCACCAAGACAACGTTAGAAAGCCAAGTGGTGTATTGAGCTTCTTCTATAAATCCTGCGCTCAGTAACTTGTCGGCTTCGACCTTGGCTGCTTGACGACGCTCTTCACCAAGCTTGCGTTTTTTCTAAGATACATAGCGGGCTTCTTTATATATGGATAGCTTGTGGGATGCCACCTGGGGGTCTACTCCAGGGAGGTCGGCGGCCGACCAGGCGAAAAGATCTGTGTTGTTGTGAGGATAGGGGTGATGGTGGCACGCTCGTCAGAGTTTAAACTGGTGCCTAGGTTAATAGAGTGACCATTGGGAAGCTCTAGAGGATAGGTGTCCTCAACTGGTTCGAGGCGGACATCCCAGCCTATTCTGGGGTCAAGGTCCTCGCCGGATAGGGTTATGCTTGAACCGGGGGGTCGTTCGATATGGTTGGTTTGTTGGATTGGGAGTTGTGGTCGCAAGCTGGCCATGTAGCATTCGCGTGCCAAGCGCTGGTCGTAGTGTATGGTCAGGATGTCGTCGGATGGGGCAGGGAATTTCATGGCCAAGTGAGGGGTGGAGACGACTGCGCCAAGGGTATTGAGGGAAGGACGACCAAGGAGGATGTTGTAGGATGTTGGCGCGTCGACGATAAGGAAGCGGATTGGGATGGTTTTGGTCTGGGTTCCATCCCGAAAGACGGTGTGGAGGTCAATGTAGCCCCAGGTGGATACCTGTTCACCGGAAAAGCCATATATTGGCTCGTCGTATGGGACCATGGCAGTGTCAGAAAGTTGGAGTTTTTGGTAAGTGGCCCAGTAGAGGATATCGACAGAGCTGCCCTGATCAACAAGGACTTTCTTAACAGCGTAATTTTCGATTTCAACAGTGATGACCATGGGGTCATCTTGTTGGTGGTCGAGGCCGTGGAAGTCATCATTTGTGAATACGATAGGAGCCATACAGCGTCTGTGGTGGGAATGGGTGATGTGGTTGATGGATTGTATATGGCGGAGGTGTATTTTTCTGGCAGAAGAGGTGGAGCCTCCGCTTGCGAAGCTACCAGAAATGGTGTTAATGGTGCCTCGTAAGGGGGGGTTGGCAAGGGTGATGTCTGTGCGGGCGGGCTCTGGTTCTTGATTGTTGGGTTGGGCGGGGTGGTTGTTGTGACGGGAGTCATGTGGTGGACGTCTGTGGTCAGGTCGAGGGGGGTGACGGGATCGAGAGGAGGAGGAATGGTCGTCCCTACGGATGAAGCGGCGAAAGTGGCCAGCACAGACCAGTTCTATTTTATCCTGGAGTGCTTTGCATTTTTCTGTAGCGTGGCCATGATTGCAGTGGTAACGGCAATATTTGGTCATGTCAGCGTTGGGGAGTGTGGTTGTCTTGCGCGGTGGAGGGATTAGATCGGCTTGGAGGGCTTCGTCGAGGATGCGGGAACGGGCTACGGTGAGGGGGGCGTATCTGGTGAAGCGAGGTTGGCGGGGTTCTCGTGGGCGGTTATCAGGGTGTGGGTTAGGTTGTGGGGTGGGGTTGGCGGTGGTGGCAACGTAGTCGTTACAGAATTTAGTGTGAAGTGTTTGCATTTCCTCCATGCGGACATAGTCGGCCGCACGCAACTTGAGTTCGTGCATGGAGGCAGGTGGGTGGAGATAGACGTTGTTGGCGAACGGGCCGAGTTGTAGGGTAAGGGTCATGCACTGGAGAATCATCTCTTGGTTGAGGTGTGGTGTACGAAGGGTGGCTTTGCTGAAGCGATCGATGAACGCTCTGAGTGGTTCATTGGGTTCTTGTCTGATGCCCAGGAGGGATATGATGGTGGTTTGATGGGGACGGCTGCCGGCAAAGTGGGTGGAAAACATGTGGGAGAGGACGTTGAAACTATCGATTGAGTAGGGCGGAAGAGTTGTGAACCATTCTAGGGCAGGGCCTTTGAGGGTGGTGGGGAAAGCTTTGCAAAAGATTGCGTCTTGGGATGTGTACAAGGCGACGTGACTGATGTAGACTTTAAAGTGCTCGTCAGGGTCAGTGTCGCCAATATAGCGATCCAGGGTGAAAGGTTCCCACTGGGCTGGAAGAGGGGTGTTGGCAATAAAGTCGGTGAATGGGTGACAGCGTCTAGGCTGGTGAGGAGGGAGCAAGTGAGGTGGAACGGGGTGGTTGATCATAGTGGGAAAGGTGGAGGTGATGTTGTGAGGGGGAATGTGGGTTGTCGGAAGGTATTGTGGGTTGTAGGGTAGAATATGTGTGGTGTGTAGGGTGGTGGGTATGTTGTAGGGGATCTGGGTGGTAGGGAGGGTAGCGGCGGGGGTTGGGGTGCGGTAAGCCCCGGTTGACCAGGTGGAAAGTGATGGGGATGGGTGGAGGTAGCGGGTGTCTGTTGGGTGGTGGTGAATGTGTGAGGGGTGGGATTGTATTCACTTTCTTCTTCTGTGGGCTGGAAGGTTGGAGACTTCACAGCTTCAGAAGTTTCTTTGGCTTTTCCCTTCAGATTGGGATCAGCCTCGATCCTTCGCCTCAGGCGAGATTTCTCTTGCCTTAATGCCTCCATTTCATCAGCGTTGCGTTTCTTCAAATCTGCGAGTTCCTGTTGCATCTTTGCTTGGCCGTCTAGGATGGCGGTCAGATCAGGGGTGATGCCAGGAGGTCCAGAGGGACCAGCATCCGCTTGCTTGTTCGCTCCAGCTTTGCTACGGGTGGAAACCATCTTCAGAGAAAAACAGGTACTAAAGGTGTTCGTCTCGTGCCCCACGGTGGGCGCCAATTGTTCCTGCAGAGAACAAATAAGATGAGTTAGGCACAAGTGTCACCTTACCATGTAGTCCGCTATCTCTTCAGTTGGCCTCTCCCCGGTTGATACATGTCAGCTTGAACCGAGGAGGGGTTACCTGCAGAAGAGTCTCCGAAGCTCAAGTAAGTCAAAGCTCTCAGAGAGTCAAATCAGTGATTAATGAATGCGTACCTTTAATTACTGGGGTCCACGCGTATTTATAGAGCATTAATGATGTCTGATTATCTCATGGGCCAGGCCTTGACTTGGGCTCTAACTTGGGCTATGAGTGGGCCTGGGCCCTAACCCAGGCCCTTAAGACCTATTAAACGCGGGGGCTTCTATTTCACTAAGTTTATAGGAGTTCTCGACCTGGGCTTTAATCTTACCGGGTTTGCTGGAGTAGCCGGCCTCGACCGGCTACCTTGACGATGTGTGTAGGTTAGAACCGATATAAGTTAGGCTGACTCGGCCTAGGCTGAATGCTTGGCCGCCTTGGTGCATGTATTATTTACCTATTTGGTCGAGTCAGGCTAGGTGTGGTACACCAGTCCCCCAGCCTTGTCCGATGGGAGTTGTTGGTCAAGGGTGATATGTGTTGGTTGTGTTGGTATCCTAGCGGAACCGGTTAGGTGTGGTACAATGTTGTCCTTTGATATCTCTTTAGGTTCAATCCACTCCTTAGGTAGGTTGTTGTTTGCTATTGTTTCAGTTGATTGTTTTATCCTTTTCAACTGATTGAATTACAGTTCCAGATTGTTTTTCCAAGAAAATATCTTCATCATCTGCATTCTTAGACACTTGATATTGCAGTTTAGGTTTAGTTTCATCAAATACAACATTCATGGACTATTCAACAGTCATGAGCCTTTTGTTATATACTCTATATGCATGATTATGTGTAGCATAACCAAGAAATATACCTTCATCCACTTTAGCATCAAACTTTCCAAGTTGTTCTTTGCCATTATTTAAAATGAAGCATTTACAACCAAATACTTTTAGGTAAGTCAAAACAAGCCTTCCACCTTTGAAAAGCTCATAAGGTGTTTTCTTTATAATAGGACTAATCAATACACAATTTAACTCATAGCAAGATGTGTTGACTACATCAACCCAAAAGTACTTTGGTAATAAAGTTTCATTTAACATGATCCTAGCAAGTTCTTCAAGTGATTTATTCTTTCTTTCAACTACTCCATTTTGTTGTGGAGTTCTAGGAGCTAAAAAGTTGTGTTTCATGCCACATTTCACAAAAATGTTTAAACTTTTCATTTTGAAATTCTCCATCATCTACTATGACTAATGCATAATGTAAGACCCGCGAAATTTAATTAATTAATTAATAAATGCGGGTAGTGGTGTAACATCTCGTCCGGACATTACAAATTTAAATAATAACACAAAAACATAATAATAATACTTTATTTATTATAAATCGTTTCCTAAAAACCGCGAGAATTTAAATCTTTATTACACTGATAAAACCAACTTTTATAAACACAATACATTATCAAAAATCAGTCTCCTTATAAGTCAAGTTCTATAATTCAAATTATTACAATAAAATCCTTAAAACTCATCAAATGATAAAACGCTGCCACAAAGTTTCCCAACTAGCCCACGCTCCAACTTTAAGCTCCACCAGAACCACCTGCAACATCATCTGCTCCCGTGTACCGCGTACACAATCATCGCAAAACACAAGCAAATAGGGTGAGCTAAAGGAATATAAACATATGCAAAAATTTATATAACAAAACACACACATTAAAGGAACTCCATCCTTTGGTCTCATCACCCATGGCCACCACCATGTAATCCATGTTATACATCTTTGGTTGATAATCTCAAGCTATCGTTGTTGTCCAACCTACAAGCCACCACTTGTAGAACACATGTGGGAACACTCGCTATTTCGAGCCACAACTCTAAGAATGCTCGTAACAACTCCAAGAATACTCCAACATCTGAACCTTGAGATATCGCCCAAAGTCTCGTAGACTACGCACATCCAAAGCAAGCAAAACACAATGTCTACTTCATCAAAAAATTGCCTGGCGCTCCACACATGTTACCAGGCGCAAAAGGCTTCAAGACCGCCTGGCGAGGGACACGTGCTGTCAGGCGCCAAGCGCCTCTAATGCTACTGTTTCCACTAGTATCGCCTAGCGGGACAACCTTTATCGCCAAGTGCTACACACTTCAATTCTCTACTGGTTTTGTAGCTATCGCCTGGCAATCAAACACCACCACCAAGCGCTATACCAGTACTTGCGCAGTACTGGTTTTTAAGCACCCAAAACAAAGTAAAATCAATCCATTAACATTTCATATATATATACATATATATATATATATATATATATATATATATATATATATATATATATATATATTCCCCCTTTAAATTCATGCTAGCATTCAATTCTAACTTATGAATAACGCATGCTCAAACAAATATAAGCAGCTACACTCTAACAATTTAAACACATGATCCTATGCACCAATGCAAATTAATATTGACATACATGCATTCACCAATAACCAATTCTCCACATGTGACTAACCCCAAAGGGACATTCAAATTGATAGAGACTTACCACATAACCCAATCCTACTTCATTAGAAGTTACTTGAAATTATCAAGAGCTTATTCACGTATTTTAAAGACTCCAAAATCAGCAATATTGAGTAACGTATATCTCTAGCTACTGACCTCCAAATAAAATCTCAACCGTTCAAACTAAAGTACCACATGTTATGGACCACCTGTCCCAATTTCACCTAAATCGGACAGTTAACAAACCGAGAAATGCAATTTTAAGAAAACTGTGCGAACTAGAAAAATGATGGCGCCTAGCGCCCAAAAATCAGGAGCCTGGTGCCTGGCGGTGCAAAGCCAGCGTCGAGCGGTTCCTGTTCTGCGAAAATACGAAAAATAGCATTTTTCGTGAATTAGAAGACTACCCATCACTGGTATGGTGTCTGGCGGCCAATTGGGTGTTGCTAGGCGGTTCCTACTATTCCAGGAATCCAAAAATTTCCTCAACACCTGCGAACCTTATTCCAACCCCTACAATTCTGATTCCACTCGATTTATGATCCAATAGGCTGCATTCATGTGTTTATATTCATTATTCCTTCATAAGACTCCTCCATATACAAAATTCCACTAACCTTACCACTTAATCTAGTGCGATTATGAAATCCCCAATTCATCAACCCAAAAATTGATATTCATGCAATTTTCACCCAATCAAACTTCAATTTTATATACTTTAGCGAATTCGGGCTTCCAATCATTTCCAAACAGTTGGCACTATCTTTTCCGCCGAATAGAATCAACCCAGAAACCCCAAAACACTAAAATCGAGCCAAATTGACTCGCGTCGCCTGGCGGATGTTCATCACCACCAAGCAATTCATCAAAAACCCAGAAAACTGGGTGTGCAGTCACGTGTCGTCTGGCGGCGCGAGCCTTGCCGCCAGGAGGTTCTATCTCTGGAAACCCAAAATAACCCAGAAAAGGATGAGTCGCTTGACGGTGGTTCATCACCCGCCAAGCGGTTTCTGGAAAATTCCAGAAATACGAAAATTACATGATATAGGCAAGTTATATACATCCAATTTTTCATACATTCATACCATTTAACAACACGAAATAAAAGTATGGTTCCAGCTCCCCTAACCCGGTTTCCTTAGCTTATTTTGGACTTGTTGTGAATTCCCTCTTGATCACCAATGATCCTCCTTTGACTTTATCCCAATACAGCTCCTTGCTTCACTCAATCCTCTCAACACACTCTCTAATTTCATTCTCTGCTCTCCAAGCACAATGGCAGCCACTAAAAGCACTCTCCATCTCCCTTAATTGGTCATTAATTGTTGTCTTAATTGGCAATGATGAAGGAAAACGAAAATGACATTAAACTTAGAGTTTAATTGTCATTGAAAGTCCATTAGTGGTTGTTTTCCAGCCCCTCTTGGCCGCTAGGGTTTCCTTTGCCCTTCCACCTTCATGCCAAATAAAATTTTGGCAAAAAAAAGTTTAGTTTAGGTTCACCAAGGTTTGAACCCATACCATGCCAATTGTCAAATCAATGCATAACCATTCAACCAATTCATGTTTCATGATAATTTATATAAATGATATTATCACTCAACATGATTCAGTACATATTTAAAATAATAATAAATTAAATAAAACAAAAATGGCATACATAGGATTTGAACCCAAGTCCTCTTACATAATTAAGTACTCTCAACCATTTGAGCTAGTACTTTTCCACATCATACATGTCAAAACTAAAAGCCATAAAAGCTCCATTATCCGTATTTATTAAATAATTAATTATTTAATTATTTAAATTTCACGGGTCTTACATTCCCCCCACCTTATAAAATTTTTGTCCTCAAAAATTGAGCTCACCCAGCAAAAATGTAGATAGGATTGCCTCAACTTCCTTTATCTTGAAATTCTCCCTTCTTGGTTCGAACCTTGGTAGACCCAAAATAAAATTTTTTTTGCCAAAATTTTCTTTGGCATGAATGTGAAAGGGCATAGGAACCCTAGCTGCTTTAGGAGCAACCAAAAGGGCTGGAAAACCACCATGGAATAGCCATTGAATGATAATTAAAACCAAATTTTAATGGCATTTTCGTTTTGGCCAATTAACCACAATTAAGGTCCAATTAAAGAGGCAAATTAAGGGTGAGAGAAGGGTTTGTTGGGGTTGTCATTGGTGCATACGTATAGTAGAGAGGTTTTAAGGTAAACACTGTATTAGTGAATGAGATAAGGAGTTGAAAGAAAAGCTAAGAGAAACCATTGGAGATCAAGGAAGGAACTCTAGCATTGTCTTTTAAGCAAGGAATCCAAGTTAGAGGAGTTGGAACCGTACCTTTAATTTCGTATTGTTTAATTGCATAAAATATATGATTATTGGGTGCATATACTCTGTCTAAACTGCATAAAAATTCACATTTCTGGAATTTTTCCAGAAACCGCTTGGCGGGTACTGAACTACTGCCAGGCAACTTATAACTGTTGTGTTTTTTATCGGTTCCAAAGATGGAACCGCCTGGCAGCACGAGCCTATCCGCCAGGCGATGCTTGGCTTATCACTCAATTCATGGTTTTCCTTGATGAATGGTCTGACGGTGATGAACACCCACCAGGTGACACGAGCAACATGGCTCAATTTTGTTGTTTTGTGGGTTCTGGATGGATTCTGAACGCGAATAAAGGGAGCCTTAATTGTGCATTGATCATTGGACTCTATAACTTTGGAAATTTCACTGTCATTGGAGTCAATTCGATGAAATTGATATGACCTCTCTTAGGGTTCGAAATTTGGGGTTGTGATGCCATGAGAATAATGGGTGGTTCAATTGCACTGGAAATTGTTAATAAATGTGTTTAGGTTGTGAATTCTTATGAATATGGGTGAAAGCGCGAGAGAATTGATAGAAGTATGCAAGGGAGCTAAAACTGTGAAATGTTGGGTTTTGTGGGTGCTGGGAAAATCTGGAAATTTTCCAAATTATGTGCACCACCTGGCGGCACGGGGTCTGCCGCCAGGCGCCAGCACAAAGAAGATGACTCTATGTGGCTGTAGGGGTGCAGTCTTGGGTCTGGAAAGATCGTTTGAGGTCAATTTTGCATTATGTGAAAGTAAAGTAGAGATTGGCTGGTTATGGCATGAGGAGAAGTGAGTAATTTATGGAATGAGATTAAGAGGAGTTCTAAATGCTGAGTTATGTAAAATATTGAATATAATGATAGCGTAATAGATGTCAATGTAAACCAGAATCTTGCTCAATGATGAGCCATAATTTGAATTAAGAGTTGGAATGTGAGGGGAAGATTGCCTAAGATACAGAGGTGTTAACATTCTAAGATAATGTATTGTTGGTATGTACTTATAATTGGGTTGAGATGGATGTAACAATGGGATATGTGATAGGTTCCAGGTATATTTGTGACTCTGGCCTAAATTAGAAAAAAATGGTAGTGGGAAATATGGATCCTATGGTGTAATGAAATACTTGACTTAGAGAGTTGATAAAGGCAAAGCTAAGGTGTATCTAATGATTAACTAAAAAATGATGAAACTGTGTTATATGAGTCACATAGCATGATATAATTATCTATGTTAGAGAGTAAGTATGGTTGGCATGATGGGAAATGCATGAAACAGAGGTTTGCAAAGCTTATCAAAAACCAGTACTGCCCAAGTACTGGTGTAGCGCCTGGCGGTGGTGATTGACGTTGTGATTCCATGTTTTTGTGTTCAAACCTTGCTGAGAACGAAATTGACTTCTTTATATTTGCTAATATAATTGTGACTTGAATGTGAAAGGGTGGGAAAACCCTAGAGGCAATGGGCCTCCAAGGGAGCTGGGAAAAACAGCCCATAATGGTCCATGAAAGGTAATTATAGACATTAAAAGGCCACTTTTCGTTTTTTTGCCATTTTACCATAATTAGGGATCATATAAACGGGGAATATAAGGTAATTAGAAGGGTTTTGAAGTCTGAAAACCTAGAGTGAAAAGAGAGCATGAATTCTGAGAGAAAAGAGAGTCAGAGGGAATCAAAAGAGCGGAGTTAGGAGAGCACTAAGGGAATCCAAATTGGGCCAAGAAGAACCATCAACCTTTTCTTCGTTTAAGCAGAGGAAAACCAGGTAAGGGGAGCTATTTTCGTGTTTATGACCATGTGTAGGATTAAGAAGCCTGTTCTTATGATTTTGTGTTTTCATGTCCTAAATGTTTCGTGCTATATGTGATGGGATTGGAGTTCTGTTGTTTTGATGTTGGTTGAGAAGCCTTTTTATGCTTTGGCATGAGTATAATAAGGGTTTTGTGGTGTATGATTGTTCATGACTCAACTTCCGGTTTTGGGTAGTCAATTTGGGTTTTAAATCATGTTCATAAAACTTGTGCATTATTGTGGATTGTTTGGCAATAATTGAGATGTGGTTTGGAATTGTTTCTATGATTGTGTGTTTGTAAACAGGGAGAAACTCTACTAATCTCACTCAAGCGAGCCAGGCAAGCCTAGGCGGAAGTTGCAAAGTCTTGACCCTGATTCTGCTCAAGCCACTCGCTCAGGCGGAGGCCTAGTTTTTTGGGCGACATGTTATCTCGCTCAGGCGAGTGCATCTCGCCTAAGCGAGAAATCGAGGGTTGTGAGACTTGGGTTTGGGCATCTCACTCAGGCGAGAGGTTCTCGCTTAAGCGAGAACTCGTACATGACCTTGTGTTCTTGCTTAACTCGCCACCTAAGCGAGAGTTTTGGTTTTAGGCGAAGGGCAATCTTGCCCAGGCGAGAAGGGCTCGCCTAAGCGAGATTTCGCAGTGAGCCACTAGAGCACGCTTGCTCAGGCTAGAAAGTTTAGCTTAAGCAAGACAGGCCTGATCGCTCAAGCTAAGGTTTCTAGCCCAAGCGAATATAGTGCAGTTTGTGTGCGTTGTTTGTATGCCTTGAGGCGGACGTGGATCAGGAGATGTTGTGCCATGAGCGGGTAGGTTCATGGATGGTGGTTAACATGTGATGGTATGAGCGGGGAGATTCATACTCAATTACTCTCATGTGGGGATACGAGCGAGGTAGGTTCATATGTTTCGTGCTCACATTTGAGAGATGCTATGTGCGGGGAGGTACGTAGCTAGTGGATCACATGTGTTGGACTACGGGCGGGTAGGTCCGTAGAGTAGGACTACGAGCGGGGAGGTTCATAGAGGCAGGACCACGAGCGGGAAGGTTCGTGTGAGCATTATAAATCCTGAGTCCATGGTTATCTAAGTTATATGATGTGAAGGTTAGAAAGCCTTGGAGTATTAAGGACTTGGCCAATGTCTAAATTTAATAATATATAACTGGGAGTAATTATATTATTGAACTGATGTGTTTTCTTTCTATTAATAAGCTCACCCTTTCTGTTTGTGCTTGACGATGATCGTGTAATTCTTTACACGAGAGCAGTTGATGATACAGGTGATGCTGCGGATGTTTGAGACGGAGAGTGGGGCTAGCTTAGGATGGAGTTAGGAATTTTATTATGATTTTATTATTTTATCAAAAGTTTGGAAATTGTAATAAGACTGTTATTTAGCTTTAATTAATTGTTTACACACTGAATGATGTTTTAAATTTTCCCGTGGTTGGAAATAATGAAACTATGAGGTTGTTTAATAAATTATGTATTCATTTATTTTAATTAAGTAATTTCCAGTAGGGATGTTACACATAGAGTCGGAGCGGGGCTAGTCATAGGAGAAGAATTTTTACTAAAGTTTTATTATGTTTTGGAATAAATTGTAAAATTTTATATTATCAGTTTTGAATATTTTATTTGAAATTCTCTAAGTATTTAAATATTTTATTTGACGATGAAATAAATTTTTAAATTTTCCACCTTTTTAGGGAATGGAATTATAATAAATGATATTTAATTTTATTTCTATTCTATTTTATTTAAATTCGTAATATTCGGACGAGATGTTACACATAAAGGTTTCCTCCCAGGCTCATGGTTTTTGAGGGAACAAATAGATCCATGTGAAGCAACTCCTAAGGTCTTTTAGTTGAAACAAAATTTTTGTGTTTAAAAGAGACCTTGGTCTATTTTCTCTTTTGACAAGCTTCACACACTCTATCCTTCTCAAACTTGAGTTTTGGTAAACCTTCAAACAATTATTTTCTATTCAGTCGATTTAAATGTTGCATGTATATGTGACAAAGTCTTTTATTCCATAACCAAGTTTCATCCTCCTTTGTAAGTAAGCAATTTATGTTATATGATGCATGATGCAGATGAAGCAAGTACATATTTTTAACTCTATTCCTATTAACACAATGCTACCACATGCATCAAAGATAAGACAATGACTAGGTTCAAAAACAACTTTAAATCCCTTATGACAAGGTTGGCTTATACTTATCAAGTTATGCTTCAACCATTCAACTAGAAACACATTTTTTATGTTGAATGAGGATCCATTGCTTATGATTCTATTTCCAAGTGTTCTCCCTTTGTTATCTCCATAAGTCACGAAACCTTTATCCTTCAACTCCAACTTTACAAATTTGGTTTTGTCACCTATCATGCCTTGAACATCCACTACTTGTCACTCTTTATGACCTGGAAAACAAATTCATATTACATGTGCCCTTTGATAGGTTGGGTCCAATAGGTCAAGCCTTTGTTGATCCTTTTGGGATCCATTTCATAAACCCCTTAGGTACATACATCATATTTTCTAGCTTTGCAACCTTTTGAAACATGCCCTCTTTCTCATATAGTAATTGCAAGTTGTTAAAGATATATCACTTTATGCATTCTTGACTTAAAAGATTTGTAACCAATTTCAGCCCTTCCAAAAACACAACTTTGAGAGTCAAGAAAAACTTCTAAATTTTCTTTTCCTCTTGTGAACTTTGCACTTGTTTTTATAAGATATTTCACTTTCTTTTCCAAAAGAGTGAAATTTTCACAAGGTTTCGCAATCAATTGATTTTCATTGCAACAGGTTGAATTACTATAAATCATGTCCAAATTTTCAAAATCAACTTTTAAATTGGCTATTTCAAATTCTAGTTGATTAACCCTATTTTCTAGCAAACTATTTAATCCTTTCAATCGATTGTTTATTATAGCAATTTTGTTAGCTTCACTATGCAATTCTTCAAAGTCATGCAACAATTTATTATAGTCATTCTTGTCTTTTGATGACAGGGAACTTACTTGACTTGATAAGGATGACTCATATCCAACTATGAGACACAAGTTTGCTTCTTAACTTTGATCTTATGATCAGCTACTTGTTGATTCATCATTATCTTCCTAAGTTATGTAGGCACATCTTTCCTTGGGCTTCTTCTCCTTTTTCCTGTCAACAATCTTCTCCTTTTATTTATTAATGTTTGAACATTCAATCTTGATATATCCTTGTTTTCCATAATTATAACAAGAGAAACTAGAAGTATTATTTAACTCATTTCATTTAGAATTATACCTCTTTTGATTACCTTTAATCTTGAGATACATCCCAAACCTTTTAACCAGTAGATTCAAGTTCTCATTATCACTTGATTAAGTCACATCTTCCTTAGCTTTATCAATATTTTTTGCACTAGTCTTCAAGGCTATATTCTTCACCTTTTTCTCTCTAGACTCTTATTTATTCAACTTATGCCTCTCAATTTCATGTTCCATTAGCTTACCAAACAATGCAGTTGTAGTCATGGTGGATAGATCCCTTGATTCTGAGATGGTAGTTACCTTAGGTTGCCAACTTCTATCTAGACACTTTAGCACTTTGATGTTTAGCTCTTCTTTATCAAAGTCTTTACCCAAACCTATGAGATGATTGACAATGTGAGTAAATATCTTTTGTGCTTCTCCAATTGATTCTCCTTGTTTCATTTTGAATTGTTCATACTCTTGTATCAAAGCATGCTTCCTTGCTCTCTTCACATCATTTTCTCCCTCGTGCGTAACTTCAAGCACATCTCACATGTCTTTTTCACTTTTGCATTGAGAGACTCTAAAGAACTCATTCATGTTCAATGAAGATATGAGGATGTTCTTTGTTGTACAATCATATTGAGCACGCCTTCTTTCCTCCTTTGTCCATTCATTCCAAGGCTTATCAATCTGTTTGTTAGCAATAACATGTTTAGGAGTGTAAGGTTCATTCAAAATTGCATCCTAAATACCTTGGTCAATAGATTCAATGAAAATTTTCATTCTAATTTTCCAAAATTGGTAATTAACACCACTAAACATAGGTGGCCTATGTATAGAGGCACATTTTGCAAAAGGAAGCTTGTTTTCATCCATTTCAAAATAGTTCAAAATAGTATTAGGATTGAGTAATTTTCAAGAAACTTGCTTTAGATACCCATTGCTCTAGATACCCATTGTGAGACTTGCACTTCTGTATGATCCAAAGACAAAGAGTTTATCCCATAATTCATAATGATTTTGCGCTCAAAATGGCAAGTTTCACCTCTCTCTCTCTAGAAAATCAGAACTTATAGTTAATCTATTAGCATATTCTACAAGCTGATATTTTCATTCAATATGTTATTTCACTTATCTCAAGTGAAATCAACAGATTAAAAAATAATTTAACTGATCGAATATGTGACACATAAAACTACTGCAACAAACCATTTAACCTTTTGAAAACCAACTCAACAGGTTAAAAGACACCAATCAGACCGTAGACATCTATACAATGTGAAATGGTCTACACTATGATCACCAATCTGCAAGCTTTGTGTTCTTCATGTGAAACTTAGATTCAACACACACTTTAAGCTTGATCAACATGACAATCTTGACGTCTTCACACAATACATAAGAATTCAGTTCATTACATCTAATTTCAACAAATAGGTTTAGCTCTCCATGGTGGAGAACCTAGGTTTTACAAATTGAAAAGATGGGGAAGAAATGGAAAGCAAAGAGAAGATGCAAGCTCTCTCCCAAGGTTCTTGGAAAATGATCCATACTCCAATTTTGCCTCACATTCGCATCTCCATTTCCAATTCGCGGCCCATCTTCCTCTCTAACCCCAAAAGGGGGAAAACCCACCATGAATGGAGGAGAAGAGCAAAGGAGGAGTGGAAGAGTTTCCCAACACCCTTAGCAACCTCCAATAGGCTCTCCAAACACCCAAAAGTGTTTCTCTATCATGCAAAATGAAGAATGGTCCAAAACCTCACGAGAAACAAGTTTAAAAACTCATTTTTTTATATGTCAACGACATCACCACGCAGCCCCACTTTCTGTCGCTCAGTCTTGTAGCGCTCAGCCCTAGTTTTCCACCGCTCAGCCTTGGGCAGTTTGACAGCATTCTGTATTTAAAGCACTTGGCGTGATTCTAGTGGCGCCCAAAGCGGGTATTTGCTTCAAAATAAATCTTTTCTTGTCCAATCACGCTCCTTTGAGTTCTTGCTTGTTTTCCTCCACCACAAATGCTTCCTATTAACTTATTTAACACACTTAGAAGAGATATTAGAGGCAAAAAAAGCATAAAACAACTAGAACAAAAAACAATACAAAACACACTAAACTTGAGGATATAACAAGATAAAATTTAGGAAAGAGTTGACTTATTCATGACAATAAACACACAAAAAGAGGTAAAAATAGACATTATCAACTACCACGAGATTGCATTTGTCATTGCTTGTGTCATCATTCTGTCTATCTTTTATATTAGAATCGCGGAGGTATTGTTATGTTCTTTTTCTCTTATCTGGTTTTTTTATTTGAATTTCATACTAAGAATCTGAGAAATTGAGGTTGAAGTTTGAGATTTTGGTGTTGAACAAATGATTAAAATTGATGTGCTTATTTTGTTTTCGGTCCTATTTCTCCCTTTTGTCTCCGTTTGGGTTATTTCTAGACCCACAAATTTAAATATTAATTGTAATTCATTTTGGATTATGTGTTGTTTACGCCTATTTTAGTTGATAAGCCCACATATTTGTTTGGGGCATGTGTTGTTGCTATGGTTGGAAATCAATAAATGGTATGTGTGCATTTTATGATTTAAGGTTTTTTGTCGTTGATTTGCGTCTCCTTTGGAAGTGGGCATTGTGACTAAACTTGTGGAGGACTTATGATACCTCAAATGGAGCTTATGGCGATACTGGTTCTGGAATGAAATTGTGTGATTTGTCTAAATAATTTTAATGATTGTTTAAGAATTTGATTTTGACCGTGTATAAATTTGGGTATGTAACCATCTCGTTATTTTTTATTCATTTAGTTAAAATGTAATTGAATTTGTATTTTTGGGGTTTGCTTTGTTCCTTTTATTCGATGGTTCCATTTGTGATTGTTTGTGCATTAACTTTTTTTTGTTCATTTCGAGTCCATGAATGTGTTATCATGTTAATGTTTCTGGGTTTATATTCGATTTGAATGTGTGATATATTATCTTTGGCATAGGAAGTTGGATTTCATGATTCATTTTGTAGAGGTATTATTGTTTCTAGATGGATTTAATAGGTGATAAATGCTTAGTTCGAGTTGTTTAGGTTTCGCTTAACGAAGTTAATCATGGATTGTTTTGGAGATTGGTGGGGATGGCAAAGGAGTTGAATTCAATTTTGGTGATACTAAACAAGGGTCAATTAAGTTGGGAATTATGTTTGTATTTTACGTCATTTTTGAGTGTTTTTGTATAAGAGGTTGGGGTCTATTAATATTTGTTTTAGTTGTAATTGGAGTTATCTTCTTGGGTTATGAATGTTTGTTTGGGATATTTTTTTATTAGAAAATTGTAGAACGTAAAGATGCATTTTATGACTTTTAGTGGGTAGGGTTTCATTTTCATGTTCTGCAATGGAGAATTAAAAGGAGTATATAGGTTTTAAAATAAATACATTTTAAGAAAAAATAAGTAATAAATAGAAAAAATAAGAAAACCAAAATAAAATCAGATATGGGTTCAACTTATTCTTGGTTTATGTGATATGCATCCTCACACCTTAATATTTGCACCTCATAATAATATGTTGTTTGTACTCCAAGTTTTTAATTGTTTTTTTTTACCAACTTTGGACCCTTTTTATTTTTAACGTTGTTAGATATTTTTTTATATACTTATAGTAGTTTTAGCTCCTACTTTCTTTCATGTAAGTTTTGAATCAATTTTTATAACTAAATAAAGATAAAGTTTGATTATCATGTCCGGTCTTGGACTTGTTTGATAATTAAATATTTTTCTAAAATAAATTTTAATTATCATGTCTAGTATCGGACTTGCTTGATAATTAAATATTTTTCTTAAATAAGTTTAATTATCATGTCAAGTCTCAGACTTGCTTGATAATTAAATGTTTTTCTTAAATAAATTTTAATTATCATGTCTAGTTTCAAACTTGCTTGATGATTAAATATTTTTTCTAAAGAAATTTTAATCATCATGTCTAGTCTCGAACTTGCTTGATGGTAAATTTTTATCATGTCGAGTCTCGGATTCACTTTATAAGCAGTACTTATACATTAAAATTTAAAATAAAAAATATAATAATAATAATAATAATAATAATAATAATAAAACAGGATAATAATCAAATCAAAGTTTTTTTTTAATTTGATTAAAAAAAGAACTACATACCATGATTTCTCATTTTTACAAGAATGTGTAGGAGCAAGGTCAAACACCTTGTCGGGCCCAAATTTTAAATTTTAAAAATGTTTTCTTTATTCATATTAGTATGTTTTGTTTGATTTTTGGGAAAAACAAATATTTTAAAATCACATTAGTTTTGCACACTTGATAAAAGAGAACCGTCTTAGGACGGACGTATGCGATGCTAACACCTTCTCCACATGTAACCAACTTTCAAACATGTTCAGGTTTCACAGACATTTTTTAAGTTTTCCATAGTTTCCCAAAAACTTTATTAAATTTATATTTTAAAACAGTTTTTTTTATGTTTGTCGTCCCATAGTGATTTTTTCTGAGGTTGCGACACATGTAACTTTCAAAAGTTTAAGAGATAGAGATGTCAAAATAGATAGACGCATAACATTGATAAACGCTCCCAAATCAAGCATGACATTATCAAGTTTACTATTGCCTATAATGTAAGGAATATTGATTATTCATGTGTCCTTACACTTTTTACGAATGGCAGCCACAAGTTTTCAATGAGTACAAAACCATTCCTTCCCATATTAATCACCTCATTACCTTTCAGACACCTCCTATGGGTGCACGATTCCTTAAAAATACATATTTAGGAATATGTTTTATGGCCTCAAGTAAAGGTATATTGACTTTTACCTTTCTAAAAGTTTTCAAGATTTACTTATACGTCTCTTCCATCTTTGTACTCTTTTTCACAAACCTTTGTGGGAATGGAAAGTGGGTCTATGGTAGAATTGGGCTTTTTCATAGAATTAGAAGTAGCTTTTTGTTGCACAAGGTCAACTACAGTTGTATTAAACCCTTCAAACAATGAAATTAGACTATTTGATGTGTAATAGAACCTCGAACCAAATTGTTTGATGATATATTGGTCTCATCAAATTGTTGCCTATCAAGCATTTGTACACTTTTCCTGATCTCAAAATGATTTTGGGTTTATAACAATATGAGTTGAAATTTTGGTTGAACCTTCAGATTGTCGTTAATTCAAACTAGTACACATCTCACCAATATGATTTTCTACACTCTGGGTAGTCTCATATGTCCTTTGCTTAAAATTCATATTATTCATTTGTTTTGCTAGTTCTTCCAAAACCCATTTTCTTAAGAGAGTTTTCGACCAACAAGACAAGATATGGATATAATTGCATGATCAATAATGGAGTAATGAATAAAACAAACTCAACATGTACTGAACAATACATTTATGATTCGGGCAACACAACAAATTAAAGGAAATTTAAAAGTCACATTCACACAAAAATAGGTTTCATAGCAATTTTTTAAAAACACTTCCTTGGATATGTGATGAACACCTTCTTTGAATGAGTTGGTCTTACTCTGATGGCCACTTGATGTAAACCTTAGAAGTTAGAATGTTTTAAGGATCTTGATCAACTGAAGAAGGTTTGTAACAAAGAAAACTACACCGAAGCACTTAGAAATGTTGAGAAAGCATAACCCATGGAAAGAACCAATTCCACATCGAAGGAAACAATAAGGAAATGAGAACATATAACCAAATAAAATATAAAATGGATTAAATACTAGGGAATGGAAAAAAACAAACCATCTTTGAGATGAATTCCAAGGATAAGAGCAAGTGGATTTACCACTTGAAAAAACTTTTCAAGATAAGAAACCAAAACAAGATAAGAGAACTTAAAACTATCAAAAATGAACTCATAAAAAGAATTTCACTAATCTTTGAGAATGATTTACAACATCATATACCTCTTTATATAGAAAATGCAATAGTTTAGAAAATGGAAAAACACTCGACAAGTGTTTGGAAAAGTTAGAAAATATAAATATAAGACTATGTAAGCTAAAGTTAACTCATTTAATTATATGTTGAACACTAAATCTACTCTAAATTAGTTTTCATTGTACTTCTTTGACATCAAGGAAAGACACATGGTAATTCTTGAATTGAAGGATAACTTCATCATTACACTTCTTAAAGGAAGTGTCACACAGGATAATACAGAAACACAGTCTTGGAGTTTAAAAAATACTCCATACAATAACCAAGGCACACAATTATGCCACAACTAAACCAGATATAATGTTCGTCAGTAATCAAAATAGGAAATTAAAAGGTCAGATTCAGCGGATGCTTACACTTGTGGTGGATTACCCTGCTAACCCCCAAGCTAAGTGTTACAAGTGTTACAATGTTTCAATCCCCCACACACAAGGTTAGCCCTCAATGAGTTTCAGGCCTCCTACTACTCTCACCACAAGAGTTAGTCCGCTCTAACTGAGACTAACTGCCTCCTTAGAGTGTCAGGATGCAACCTTACCTTGAATCCTTACCAAATTATATAGATGGGGCATCACTATGGACTCCCACTAACAGGGGCCATGGAATTACATCCCGACCACTGAAGCACCACTAGGAAGTCTCACGTAGAGACTCGTAGATTTACTTACTAACAGCATACCAATCACATTCCGAACAAACAAATAATATTGATCATGCATTTAACACCTCACTCCATCCTTTGTAATCCATCATCATCCATATTCCATGTTGATTTCATACCATCCCATTCTTCCCAATTCGGGGATATAGAACTTCACCTCAAACCAATACCATGCCATCAATGTAACGTTATTGCTCATACCGAATTCATGACCACATATATAACCAACCATTTCATTGAAATCACATGCCAAGATTTATCCAAGTTTATCATTCACAATCAATGAATCACATCACTCATGCCAATTCATTCATCTCATACCTTATAAATGCATACCAAGACATACATATATCACAAAATAGTATTCATCCCAAATAAATGAGTGCCAACATTTAAGTACCTGTAATTCCATACAATCAAGCACAACACACAACCATAATTCTTACACCAAAATTCCTGAGAAAATTTATTATCACAAAACCAAAATCACTGCAGTACTGCGTCACACATTTCTCAAGCTACAGACATCTAATCGACGATCCAACCGATCAAACCACAAAATAGCATGCTATGAATCAAATGTCAAAATTTGAGCTCAATCCAACGGTTAATGAGTCGGGAAAATCAATTTTACTAAAACTACGCATATCAGAAAAATACACAATCGCTCAACGACCAAGTCAACTCGCCCAGCGACTGTGCAACGCATCCAGAATATGAGAAATAACGTCAAATATTACAGTTTTATGAATATTTGACCCCTAACTCAAAAATATACAAAAAACTAACGTTTTCCCCAAACTTTTCTCATATTTCACAAAACATTCATTGCATAAAATAGAAATAACGTGAAACCCTAGCTTCCTTTATCTAGAAAATAAGCTAGCGGAAAGCTCTGACACGCACACAGTGAGCACCACAGTCCTAAGGGTAGGCCAAAAAGCTGAAAACACAGCGGAGTAGAATAGGAACGGGATTACTACGAAACCCTAACTGTAATCACAAAAATATTCCCAGAGAAAGAGAAGAATGAGCTCGAGATTGACTTACATGGAGTAGAGTTGAGCTTATAGCTAACTTGTCCAAGAGGAGACCAAACCCTAGCAGAGCTTTCTGTTGGGAAGTAATGAGAGCGTGAGAACAAATGTTTTCTGAGAATGAGATGGGATTGAGAGTGTTAAGTTGGTTTAGGGACTTGAACTCTCCATGGGCCTGCCCTAGGCCCAACAAATAAGGGGCAACCTCTTGTATTTATGACAGAAATTAACAAAGAAAACTTGTGGGCCTTACATCTTAAGTCCCTCGTAAATTTGGAAACTTTCAACTAAGTCCCAAATAAATTTTTATAGTCTCTCGGTGCTCAATAAATTTTTATAGTCTCTCGGTGCTCAATAAATTTAAAATTTTCCATTGAATCATCTTCGTTAACCTTTATCTGTTAAATTAATGATGTGGTTGTTAAGTGATTGAAATGGTTATTATCTTATCATGTCACATTGCTTACTTGTCGTCATGTGTAATTTTATTATTTTATAATTTTATAATTTTATAACTTTATAAGTTTATAATTTTATAAGTTTAGTCCTTGAACTATTATGTAAATTTGAAATTTGTCTTTGTCCAAAAACTTAACTTTAATACATTTTGGTTCCTAAACTTAAAAAATGAATAGATATAATCTTTTTATCTCAATTACAATAAATATTTTTGTGTCAAATAACTTTTTCGTGCTAATATTTGAGTTATTTATATAATTTGATGCATTTTCACTTTAATATTTATGGAAAAATACATATATTTTAGTGTATTTAAATTGATATTTTATTAAATTTTATTTTAGTCTTCGG
>Ga0214544_1000835_pt1:0-32500 | contig 60405 bp, 29 predicted proteins | sample CNSS3metaG_FD_160074 | JGI IMG/M metagenome (GOLD analysis project Ga0214544, IMG submission 160074) | Root nodule microbial communities from cowpea collected in UCLA plant growth center, Los Angeles, California, USA - CNSS3 | ecosystem: Host-associated > Plants > Roots > Nodule | place... | reverse complement strand
TACAACAAATCTAAAACATTTTTCATAAAGTTAAGATATGTCCTTCAGAAACAAAAACCTTTACTACAAGCTTTTTTATGATTCAGTTCTCACCCCAAATTCAATACTGTCATAGGCATAAAAAGGCACCAAGCACAAAAAGTTTAAAGTTGAGAAATTAGAGGAAGATAAAGCTTAAATAACTTATACACAGATCTTTCATTCAAAGAAATACAATGAAAGTTCTTCCAAAATAAGCAGATATAGACAGAGAACAAATTTTTGAATTTACAATCTTGATTTCATATTAATATAATCTCAAAAAAGTAACCATTTAATTTATGTTTAAGATATAGATTGATGTTATTAGAAACCAGATTTGAATTAAATATCTTGCATATAAATTTGCAGACCTATTTAAACAGAGAACCAGCTTAGTGACACTAAAAATTAGTATTAATTATGTCTATCAACAAATAAGAATAGTGCCATAACTTCAAAGATCTTATGTTTACTTCTCTTATAGATTCTTCCAGATGCTAGTTGAATCACAAACATTTTACTAAGAATTAGCAACAAACGTGAAAGGAAATGAAGAAAAATACATAAATGAAAAAAATATAAAGATCAGCAGAAGAATGATCATCATCCTAGGTCAAAATGAGGATCAAATTAAATGCAATTGATGGAAGTGAGTTTTATAAAATAAATCTGCAATTTTATGACAGTGATGAAAAAACAACACTCCCACATCAATATCCCCTCACAAAAATGGAAATTTTTTGGCTTTTCACATCAAAATACTAAATTTGTAAACCTACTAGCTAAGACAAAATTTAGCCAAAACCACAATGCAAGAGGCATCAAGGAAGAAAAGTTTTGCAACACTAAAATGTGAATTTCTCAACAAAATAAAATAAAGTTTATTTGTAATATAAACAATGAGTAACTAAGATTCAAATTAAAATAATAGTGGAAATTATACCATCCATAAAGGAATTTAAAGACCAGCATCCACCTTTTGAAAATGAGTTTGGTCATTATGGAATAAATGACTGATTGTATTTCGCTGGTAACTCCACTTCATCACCACATATATCTATAGCTTTAATAAAATTGCCTTGTTAAGTGTGCTTTTCTCATCTAGCTTATAGTTTTCCAAAAAAAACCCAGCAGATTTTACATGTAAACTTAATAATTTCAAAATGGAGGAACAAATGAAGAAGAAAAGAATGAAAAAAAAAATGAATATGTAAAATAATCATAAGGACATTAAATAGACAAAGGTCTCATAAGAATAGACATCGTTAATAAATCGATAGCCTATAGCTTAGACAAACAATTGTAACCTTCAATGCAATAACAATGATTACCAAAAGAAAAACATGTCTGTCAGATAAGAGTACCACTAAAAATGACAGAGGTATATTTCAAAGAAAAGGCATAATAAGCACCATGATCCGTAGATTATTTTTAGCTATTCTGCAGTTTCAACTAATTACACTTTGCAAAATATCCATAGTGTTTGACATCAAGGATAGCAAAGCAGAAATTAAGAATGAACTATGAAAAAATTGATATCAAAACAGGAGAAGTACATATAAGACTGATTAACATAAACATGGTTGGTACTTTCAATATCCTTTTTGGTTACACAAATTATATGGCCAAAAAGGCTCTAACTAGTGAAAAACTAGCTGCACTATATGGCCAATTTCAAAACTAGAACAAGGGCAATCATAAAAGCTACATTAAAGTTCAATTCTTTAAAGGAGCTTTTTTCTCATCAATTGTTAACTATGTAACCCCATTAACCTCCCCATATAATAGAAAACTATATGTTACTCGTATGCCATGAACAATAAGTAATGAGAACAAAGTAGTAATTATTTGGCAATGGAAGTAAGAAGTCACCTTGCCATCAGCTCCAGGTGATGCAGAAAATGTAGCTTGTGGTTTCTTCATATCATCATCAGATGAACATTCGGAACATACAAAATGATCTAGTTTCTTTGCTTCTTCAATAGTCATGCCCACGCAAGCAGGATGGTACCTACAAGAAATCTACAAAGATTGAAATATGTGTTGAAAATAGACAATAGTATGATTCTTGAACTCATTTTAGATTTAACACTCTTTCACGCTAACAAAAAAAGTTATGTTAGCAAAGTTGTAAGTAGTGGTGCACTAGAATTTGCATCCCCAATATTACATTGGCACTGATATAAAAAACGTCTAGGTACAAAATTTCATCGCCTCTGATAAAATAATCAGCAGAAGAAAAGGCATCTTCATCATCCAATTTATATTGGCTGAAACATATACTGGATAAAACAAACAAAGGAACCAACAGCCACACTCACAGACAAACACACTAGTAAGTTTAGAGACAAAAATTCAATTCATCTGACACTTAAATTTTAGCCATGAATAGTTCACAACAAAATGGACAATCTTTTATGTATTTACTCTTTCCTTCTTAGTTCCTCTCTTTTATTTTACTACAAGATATAGTTTTTTTAGAAGTTTTAGGCTGCTCACCCTGCCAGTAAATAACATCTAATGTTCAAATTCAACATACATACATACATACACATATATATATACAGATACCCAAATATACAAAAATCAGAAACACCAAGTTCAATAAATAGGAAACAAAGTAAGCAGAATACACTGATTTTACCAATCCTTGCACCCTTCGCATTGTACCATGAGATCATCCGGGTTATATGGCATCTCACACTTGCAATACCTTCAAAACAAAAACCAAAATCCCCCTCCACACTGTCAATAACCCAAAAGAATATATTAAGTAAGGATGAAATATACTTTTAGTCCCTCAATATATCTCAGAAATTAAGTTCTAATCCCAATAAAATTGTAATAGGTTTTTATTCATTACATTTACCAAAATTGAAGTGCTTTCACTCCCTCGTCAGGTACTAAAAACACGTTTTTCTGTTCATATATAATAACTAGAAACGAATTAGTATAAAGACTAAAATCAGATACTAATAACACGTTTTTTGTGTTAAAAAGAAAACACTAAAACCTAGTTAAATTTTTATAGAATGTAAAAACAGTCACTAAAAACATGTACATCCATTAAAACATAAGGACACTAACAAACTAAATTGTTAAAAAGACTAAAAACAAAGTACTAAAAAGACCCAAAACACATTAAATTTTCGGAGGGGACTAAAACGGAGTTTGGAGATACTTTGAAGGACCAAGAACATATTTGAGAGGAAACTCACACAGCAACACGGTCAGGAGTGAAAGCCCCAGTTGCGGCCTTGTACTCAAATCTACAATAGTAATCCTCAGCACCCACATTCTCAAGCTTAGTGTAGTTCTTGAAAGAGTGCACTAAGCACTTGCCTTCGATGGTGTGCGCACTCTGCACATCATAGTGGTCGGAGAGAAAAAGCTCTTTGGCACCATGGAACTGTCTGCGACCCCCAATGGACTCTTCGGGTCTGTAGTACCACCTCACACGCACCTTCACGTTGTTCCTGTTGTCCTGCTCGATCTTCTCCACGCGCGCCACGTAGGGGGGCTTCGACGTGTCCGAGGGCCGCATCAGAACGCAATCGCCAGCTGCAGCACCAAAGAACCAAACGCTGTTAACGACAACCCCATCTCAAAAAGACATCATGGGCAGCCACGAAAACGAGGAAAGGAACCGTTTTGAGCGAGAAAAACGCAAAGGGTCGTCGTTGTGTGTGTTACCTCGGACGATCTTGTTGGTTCCTCTTATGGTGTACGAGTCCAAGTCCTTTCTGCCTGGCCTCGTTTTCGCCATGCGTTGCGCGAAGGGCGTTTTGGGGAATGTGATTTTTTTTTTCTTCTAAGGTTCTCTTGTTGGGTTGAAAGGAGAAGAAGAACCGAAGAACCCTAAGGTGTGGGGTGGGGGAGCAACACTTTTTTCGGAGTCCAGATCCTCTCCATTTCTGAAGAAATAGACATCTCCATTTCAGCAAACCTTTTGGCGACACGTGGATTCAAAGTTTTGAACGGCTGAAAAGAGAGAACTGGGGTTTAGCACCTCGTGTTTGAAAAGGGTAATGATTCGATGAGCCTGATTTTGGCGATAAACGGTAACACGAGAAAAACAGAAAAGGGAAAATCAAAATTAATTCCTTTATTATCAGATCATGATACATCTTTTTCAAAGCTTTTTCTTTTTAAATTATAAATAACTTTTTTTCGTTTTCGTATACACTCTCTAACTTTGAATTCCCCCACCCTAATGGCAACTACTAGACTCGGCCAAATTTCCTAAGAAGAAAATCAAATGTATGAAGAATAAGTCCATGTGCATGTTTGGTTGTACGATTGTAAAAACATGGATAAAAACATAACTATTTGAAACTTTAACTATTAATTTTGAGGTAAACGTTGGAATTGTTGAATGTGGTTTTTCTTAACACGATGGAATGCTAAGAATGCCCATTGTAGACATGTACCACTACATAATAAAAATATAATTTGAACCTACCAATACTACAATTAAAAGAACAAATGTAATTTTTTTTACGTGTGAAAACTAAAAACTTTATTAAAAAATTAAAAAAAGAAAACACGATAAAAATTAGCTAAAAGAGGAAAAAATCATTTATTTGATTAGTGAAACTTCTTAAGCAATGGCGTTTAAGGGAGAACTAGACTTAGCTCAAGGTTTTGGGTGAACTAGTATAAAAGTTTCTCTATATACTTGATCTATTTGATACTAAACGATCTAGTCTAGTGTTGTTTAAATCTAACAAACCATGTATTCATTTTGAAGTCTTGTAAATGTAAAATCCAATACATTTAGAATCATGGAAACATAATATTAACAACAACAAAAAAGTTATGGCCAAAACAATGAGCAAAAATCAAATAAGCTAAAAATACAAAATTAAAGAAAATATGTATAATAAACCCAAATTACTAATAATGAAAAGAAATGACTTAAGAACTAAATATAGAGTATTTGAAAAATGCAACCACTATATAATAAAGTTATAAATGTGTGTACAAAATACTTACATTTAAAAAAATAGATATTAGATGAATGTTATATATTATTGTCAAGTGAATGTTACTTGGGCTAATTTAAGTTGTGATGTTCATATATCATTAACATGTAAATGCTAATTAGGTTAATGTAATATGTGATGTTCATATGGCATTGCCATGTATGATATTAATATAATATTATAAATAAAATACCTTATTCACATTTATTATTAAGTGTTTTTATGTCCTTTTTTTATCACTTTGTATTTATATTGTTATATTTCCTTTTGTAGTTGTTAATTATATATCATAATGTTATATAATAGTACAATTTCCATTTTTAATAATATATAGTTATAATTCTTAGAAGTTGAATTAATCTCACCCTTCATTTTTTTGGTGATTGTTAGAAAAAGTGTAAGGTTTTGGTATAAAAATTGTACATTTATTTCTCCTTTATCAATATTTTTGTTACCAAAATTAATTTCTTTTTAGTCTTCATCATAATTATACCATATCACACAACTTGTAATAGTTTGTTGTACATTTTCAAGCACATTTAGAACACTTAATTTTTGTTTTCTTGAATTATAATTGAATTTAAATCCACTATTTTAACTAGAATTTGGCCAATTATAGTTGAGTTTTAACTAAAATCATTTATCAAAATAAGTTGTTAAGCCTTGGTAAGTGCGATAAGTTCTAGATATAAAACCTTTATTAGATTGCCTTGATAGATGATCGTAATTAGACGGTGTAGTATGTTGACCTTCACCAAATAATTTGATGAATCATCCGTGAAATGAGTTTTGATGATGTCATTTAATCTATTGGTGCATCTTGAATGTTTTAACTTGTGTTTTAGTGCAATTGAAATATAAGTAAGGTCACACATTATCTATAGTTTATACAATGATAAATGGTCTAATGAACCTATGGACGATGTTAGTATTTTGATTTGGTGACTATTCAAGTGACTTTGGGAACCTAGAATAATATGCTTAATGAAGAAATATAGTGTTTTAAAGATTGAAAAGTCAACTTGATTCATGACAAGTTCATTGGACTGGATATCTAATATGTGAATTATTAGACGTTTGATCTACGAAACTACTAGACTCTGATGTGTAGACCACAGCCTCATCTAAGATATGGACCACCGGCTCATTTGACCACTAGATCATATAAGATGCTTGTATCATTGGAGATCTAATGCTTTAAAGGCCAGTAAATTGTCTGTCACGCTAGACCTTCAACAATAGAATTTATTACTTTGGAATATCTTTTGCGTTGTATATCTGTAATAAAATTTGGTAACAAATTGGTTGCTTTGAATGAAATGAATCAAATACCAATATTGTACCTTTGAAAAAAAACATATTTACTTAACTAGAGAAACCTATAAATACATATTGGTTAATGCTCTATGAGGAACATCTCATCACTCACCATAACATGTTTGATATTTCACTATTGTAGTTGAAATCAAAGATGCTAAGTTTCTCTAAATTTTGCATTATAGAGCACAACCTAGGTTGATCTTCAAAGGACATATATTAAATTGTATTCAATCTTTAGTATTTGTCCCGTACAAATTGAAATCAGGGTTTAAGGATTTAAAAATGAAAAACGTAAATTGGAAAATAAATTAAAAGAATAAATACAAAACCAAAAGATAGAAAATAGATCAATCCACAGTTTTAAAGAGAGAAAAAATATCTAAAAATCACACTTCTTTAAAGATTCAATCCTAGTTTGAAAAATTAAGTAATTCAATAAATCGATTCAATTGATTACAAAAATTAAATCTCAATATCATTTAGTCAAATTTGTATTTGGTTGTTAAATCAACATTTAACCGATTCCTAATTTGAATTATAATTTCAAAAAAAACGCAAGTTGATACCACAAAGAGAAAAACTGAAATTAAGGAAGAGAAGAACAAACTCAGAGCGAAGAATGATAGGTGCAAGAACTCAATTTGTGTTGTTTGATCTTAATTCTATGAATTGATCCTTAGAGGTTTAGTTCTCCATTACTCAATATCAAAAGTGAAAAAAATAGAGAAAAGGATAAAAAACAAAAACCTACAAATTATGCAATTGATCTGTCTCCTTTTTGTTTAAGGCAACATTAGGGGTCTAATAGAATCTAACCTAAACCTTAATGTTACTAATTCTCTAAAGTAGTTATGATGATATCATGGTTAAGAAATCACCAATACAAGATGAAGTCCACACAAGAAACACGGCCAAGTTACAAGAAAGGGAGAGAAAAATACAAGCAATCAAAGAGGCTTCTGGAGGAGTTCGTACAAGAAGCAAGGTTAAGAAGTTGGTGGAAGAACTTCATCAAGCTAAAAAGACTCTAAAGGTTCTTAGAAAATGTAAAAGTATAGAAAATTCAAGAGACATAAAAATGTACAACTTATGTGGCCTTGTTTGGTCATTTTCTTCATAGTTTTTGTTTGTTTAACATAGGGTAGAATAAGAAAACCTTAAAGAGAGCTTTTGTTAGGAGAAGTACCACACTTTCCTTTAGAGCTATAAAAGAGCACATTCCCTTCATGTAAAGACACATTTGAGAATAAGAATCATCTTTAGCTTAAAAGCTTATGAGTTCTTCTTATGAGATTAGTGTGCTTGGTTGAGTTTTCCCAAGTAGCCTTATCTACTCTTGTTTTCTTGGATCCTCCAAGGAGAGTTTCAATAGATCCTTAAGGGTCATAGCTGCCCACCAAGAGTGTGTATGTTGGTAAGGAAACTTCCACACTTCCTTACTCCTATTCAATTTTCATTTTTCATTGCACTTTCATTCACTAACACCATTTCCATTCCAATTCTCCGCAAAATTTATGATCTTCTCCAGCTCCCATTTCTCCTTCAATCCAACTACAAAAACTTTATTTGTGGTGGGCTTTTACCTTCTTAGATGACCTAATCACGATCCAAATATGTCATAATCTTCATTATGTACCTAATCCGTATTTTGTGCTAATAACTGTGTTTTATTTTCAGTTAATGATGTTCCCAATCAATTGAGCGTGTTGACCAAACAATCTTCGGATTAAGACTCACGTTGACTAATAATTTCATATTATATAAATTATATGATAAATAACAGATTACATGTATTCATTATTAAAATGAGTTAATAAGATTCTCATTTAACAAACTTTTAGATAAACTTTTATTATTTGTTTAAACAAATGATAAACCAAAGTTTAATATTATTTGTTATCATAAAAATTTTAGATAACTTTTATTTTATCAATACTTGTTAATAGACACGTAGACTTGCCTCTGATTACGAATGTCACAACAAATTCCACCTTAGTAAAGGAATTATCTCCAAATCTAATTCAATCTATTCAAACTCAAAATACTTTCATCCTTGCATTTTTATTCAAACTTTTTTTATTCATCGTCATGTAGATTGTCGGAGAAAGAAAATACTATTATTATTATTATTATTAGCATTTTTAATTTATTACTATTGTTACTAATATTATTTTTACTGTATCTAATAATTTATAATAGATATTCTTCTATTTATTCATAAAAATTCCTTTTCCTTTTTAATTCATGTTTCATAATATTTTAACGTTATAATATAAAATTCTTCTGATGTAAGAAAAAATAAAGAAAAAAAAGTATAATAGAGAAAAGAAGAAGAAGCAAGAACTGACCCATACTGCATACATAATGAAAAGTAGCTGTACCCACACTGCAGACATATATATGCAAATTTAAAATATTTGAGTGTATAAAATTAAATTTTTGTCATGACATAACTTCAGCACAATCTATAATAATAATAATATCCGATATATAATATGATAAATAAAATTGTATAAAATAAAATAATATATATTATTTATAAAATATTATAACATGAATTAATATTGGGACGGAGAGTGTCTGCTAGTTATAATTATTATAATACAATAAAATGTAATGAGGATGAGTATCTCGCGGGGGAGCTATATATACATCACCAACATCGTACCTGTCACCTGCGTCTGCTCTCTATTTCTCTTCTTCCTTCTTGGCAAAACAATTAAAGTTTTCAACTTTAAACTTCCTCTGAAGCCAAGTTCCCCCTTTTCTCTTCTCAACACAAAATTTCTATCTCCGTGCTTCATTTTTCGGGTTTCTTTGATCATGGGTCGCCCACCCAGTAATGGAGGCCCAGCCTTTCGCTTCACTCCGGCCGAGGTATTCATCAAAATTTCAACTTCTCATAATTTTTTCTTGTTTTTCTCTTTTATCTCGTGATTTTCTACATTGGGTTATTTGGGTATTTGTTTTTATGATAAAATTTAATCGTGCTGTATTAAACTAGCCAACTGGCTCTCCTTCACAACTGCCTCATCTTGGTGCTCTTGATTATGCCACTGGATTGATTTTTTGTCATTCACTATTGTTAAGAATGTGTGTGTGGCATTTGGTTTCTGAATGGTGGATGTTTCGTTTGTGTTGGGGGTGATAAACCAGCCTGGGTAATGAAAATGCATGCATAAAGTTAGGGCTCTGACATTTGACAATGAATTAGGGTAAATGGTGTTTGCATAAGGTTTTTAGACCTCCTGTATGGTACCCACATCTTTTTGTGCAAGTGGTGGGAAATTGATGTGATGTGCAAAATTCACTGTCCTTGAATGAATTTTGTTCCCTATCTTAGGATTTGGATTAGACCACAAGTATTGACTTTGGTGCTACCAAAAAAAAATGCCATTTTGTTGTTTTGTGAAGCTTTTTCCTCCTAAATGTATGATATGATGTGTCGTGTTCAATGTTATAAATTTAAACTAAGTAGAAATTGAGAAAACTTAAAGCCTGATAAAACAAAATCATAAATCATTGCCAAGTGTTTGAAGCCATTGTTTCAAAAGAATAAAAGGAGAGTAGGGGAGTTAAATAGTGTTTGATAGTGTTCCTTTAGTTCTTCTCCATTTCACAAGGTGAGCTTATCTTACTCTTCAGTTTCTTTGTGTGAGAGTATGTGGAAGAAAAGTAGAGAAGAAAAAAGAATACAAATGGTTGAATTCTATGATTAGTATGAGTGGTGCAGAATTTCACTGGTGCATCAATGTATTGTGCATGAAAGTCATCTATGATTTATCGCATGATATGAACCAACCATGGGCATGCTTGCTTTTTAGTTGGAACAACACAAAGCCAAGTTGAACTCAGCTGACCAAGACATAAGCTTTGAGTTCAATTGGAGTTTGAGCTGTTCAAGTTTAAAAAAAGGTGCCACAACTAGTCCAATTATGTGATGAATCATGTTATTCGAAGCACAATTTGAAGATTCTATCAACTGGGGTTTTCCATAGAGTGCTGACAAAAACTATTGTTTCTTTGCATAGGTAGGAGAAATGGAAACTATTCTTCAAGAACATGACAATGCAATGCCAGCACGGGAAATTCTTACAGCTCTTGCAGAAAAGTTCAGGTGTGCCTCTTGGCCTTACTGCCCATGCTATTATTGAATATTTTAATGAATATCAGACTTAGTAATATTTAGTTTGCTCCTGAAAAGTGACTAAAATTATGCTTTCTTTCAGTGAATCACCAGATCGTAAAGGCAAGATTACAGTGCAAATGAAACAAGTATGATATGAGTGCTATATTTTATTTGAAATTGGAATTTTGCATCCCTGTTTTCTTAGTTTTCCCCTTCAGTATAGGTTTGGAATTGGTTTCAAAATAAGCGGTATGCAATAAGAGCAAAATCAAGTAAGACTCCTGGAAAGTTAAATATTACACCTATGCCTCGGGATGATGCAACCCCTGTAAGGACTATGCCTCAACAACCAACAGCTGCTCCAATTCCTACTGCTTCTGTTACAGCAGGTAGAATATTGCTGCTTTAGATTGCTTAATTTTTTTTACTTTTCTTGAATCCATAGTCATGGTTATTTGTTACTCCTGCATACTTTATGTTGTGTTAATTTCTTTCTGAAATTCATATACCAAATGAGTGTTGGTTTTGGTTTGTATTATGTACACCCGAAGGGCTATATTTATATATCTTTTGTTGCATTTTGTTTCCCGTTCGAACTTTCTATCCCAACCCTTATGAAGTCATTGTTAAGCACACTAAACTTTTGTAGAGCATTTAAAGTAATGTGTTAGATATCAGGAACATTGAATACAGTTAAATCTTTAAAAATGAATTATAGGAGAAGGGGAAAAATAGGATTTATTTAAACCTATTCTACCTTATGGCCTGTTAGTTAGGAATTTCTGTTTTGTCTTAGTGTTTGTTTTAGGGGCTGTGGGTAGATGTTAGTTTATCACAGAAGATGGTTCCCCAACCTTTTATAAGTAGGACTTCTGTTTAAGAAGATAGGGCAATTGTTTTCCTTGTTTGGAACGAAACTAGACCATTCCAGTGTGAAAGGAGGAATATCCTCTGTTTACTTTTCTTTTTTTCAAAATCAAATAAGAACGAGGGATGCACATAATTTTCTCTATTTCTTTCATCACAAAAATCCTAACAGTTGGTCAGACTTGCCAGATAATGAAAATATAATGAACATAACCAAATTGATATCGTGGGACTAGGAGCTTGATATAATGAATATATCTGACGAAGAGAAGAAAATAAATGTTTTCACTGATATTTGTACCATTGTTTGAAGAAGAATTTTCTGGTTATTATTATTTTGGCTGATGGCAAAAGTCTTAGTTTAGAAGATGGTGATATCTTTACCATGGAGTGCAATTTTCTGGACTCGTCCATTTGTTTAGCAAGAGGACTAAGCACCCCACGAGCCATGAAACCCAAGGGTAAATTGCATGATCAAGATGTATTGATGTTAATTGATAGTGGCAGTAGCACTACTTTCATCTCTACAAACTGGCTGAAAGGTTAGGCTTTAAAGTTTACCAAGGCAACCCATCTTATGTGAGGTTAGGGGATGGGAACCGGAAGCAACTCATGGTAGTTCCAATAATGTACGAATTAGATTAGGCGATTACACCATCACAGGAGATAATAAAACACCAATTTTGATCAATTTATGTGTGTGGTAGTTACACTATAATCTTAGTTTTCCTTTTTTTTCTCTTTTTTCCTCTCTTCTACTTTATTTTTCTTCTTTTTTTAGTACTTTTATTTTTTTTGTTGTTTTTCTTCTACTTTTTATCTTATGTTTCTTTGAATTTATTCTTTCCTTTTTTTTCCTTTTCTAATTTTCTTTACTATTTTTTTCATTTTTTTTCTATCTTTCTTTACTCTCTTTTGTTTTTCTTTTGGATAATGATATTTTGACCTACTTTTAATCCACTACTCCAATCACCCTTCAATTATCTATTTTGTTTTTTTGTAGTGATGTGATGTGATGATCTAAGGGTGATTAAAGTGGTTGGTTAAAAGTGAGTAAAAAAAATGGGTCAAAATATCATTATTCTTTTCTTTTCTTTTTGTTTTCTGTTTCTTTTTTCTTTAATCTTTTGTATATTTCTTTACTCTTGTCTGTTTTTTTTTTCTCCTTTTCTGTTTTTTAGTGTAGTAATAATCAAACCATTGTTTTCTTTTTTCTTTTTCTTCTTTGTTCAACAACATTCAATGGCAACAACTAAACAAGCCAGTTCAAGATTGTCTAATAAAAAAGACTTAGGGTGGAAATGCAGTCATCCTTTTGATGAATCAAATCTAAATATCCTTGTAACTTAGGGTCTATGCAATTAAGGTTGGTCCTACTAGTGAAGTAGACCGTCTCAAAGCTTCCTTAGGAGCTAAGGGATACACTCTGATTTATGGCCTCGACTATTGTTATATTTTTTCACCTGTGGGTAAGATCAATACTATTCATCTTTTCCTTATTAGGGTTGTCACTAGCTACTAGCCTCTTGACCAACTTGTCATTAAAAATGCCTTTCATGTTGATTTGAAAGAGATTTATTTGGAGCAAGATCCTAAATTTGTTGCCTAAGGGGAGTTTGGTTTAGTTTGTAAACTACACCAGTCTCTTTGTGGCCTGAATCAATCACCCTAAGTTTTTTGTGAAAATGAGCATATGAAGTTGTATTGTGACAGTCAGGCAGCTCTTCATATTGCCTCCAATCTAGTGTTTCCTCGGATAACTAAACACAAAGATTGCCGGTCTTTTTGTTAGAGAAAGTAGCTATCAAAGGATCTTATTATTGAGTTTGTCATGAACAACTTGCAGACATTATAATTAAACCTTTTTAGAGGACTGATGATTTAATTTATATGTTCCAAGTTTTGTGCACATGACCGATATGTTCTAGCTTGAGGGGAAATGTTAAAATGTGATGTTATTTTATTACTTCTTTAGTATATGTCCAACTTTAGAGTTCAGACTTAATAAGAAGCACAATATAGGTTGAATACACTGTTTTTAATCCATTAAAGAAGTGTTTTACTCTGACCACACGTAAATGTTTTGTCAGGATTCCGTCAGTGTGATAGTTGTAGTCTGTAACTGATTCATCAGATGATCTATTATTCTGTTTGTTCACTTTTGTACATATATATCTGGCTGAGTTATCATCTTTGAAAAGTGGGTTTTTCATTTTTTTAAAATTCAAAATTTTCATTATCTCTTTCTCTAAAGCTTAAGATGTATTAATCATTTAGTAAATCTAGTTATGGGTGAATTTGATGGTACTGCTAGTGATTATGTCTCCATTATAGACTATGGTGTTTCAGTTTTATGCTCTTATTAGTTATTTTGTTTACTTACATTGCCTTCATTTTGTTCTACTCAGTTTTGCCAGCAGTAAAAGCAACTCCAGAAAATCCTGTAATGGAATTCGAAGCTAAATCTGGAAGAGATGGAGCATGGTCAATATTTCCTCTTTAATAATCTTCAGAATCTTTGTAGTTTATTTTTCTTAATTATTTCTTTTTGAATAACAGATTATTAGGATAAAATATCCTCATTGACATGATATTGATTATGAAAAAATATCTTTAGAATCTTCTTATTCATTTCAATATATTTTTATATCTTTATTTTAGGGTGTTTGGTTGTTACAAATAGAGGTGACGAGAATGTAATTGGTGGAATTATTATCAATAAAATAGTTCTTTATTTTCCTACGTAGTTCAGGTTGGTATCTAAGTTCCCAATCTTGAATGTTGTTTCCGTTGCCATGTAAGCAGCTGGCACCATGCAGGTCAATGGTGCACCAAGAGGGTGTGCACCAAGAGGGTGTGCACCACACTCATGATCACAATGCCGACAATTGAGTTGCTATTGGAGTTCCCACGTGCCTAGCTCTTATGAAGTCCACTCATCGTCATAGTCACAGGTAGGATTGTTGAGACTTCCTAAAAGTGAGCATTGGACTCGAGCCATGAGAGAGGAATGAATGTATTAGTGAAAAAAACTCAACATGGAAGATTGTTGACAAGCTATGAGACACAAGGGCTACACGGTGTAGATGAATGTTTGTAGTGAAATATAGGACAAATGGGACAATAGGCCAATATAAAGCTAGATTGGTGATAAAGGGATACACTCGAACCTTCAAAATTTGCTATGAGGAAATACTTGCTCTAGTGACTAAGATGAATACAATTCGAGCTGTCCTTTCTTTTGAGACTTGCACTAGTTAGATGTGATGAATGTCTTTTTTCACAGAGCTTTAGGAGAACAAGTGTACATGGAGATTTATCTAGGATTTGAAACTCACAGAGGAAGGAACGAAGTATGTGTGAAGGACTTCAAATGAAAATCATACTAGATGACCTTAAAATAGGTAGATATCCCTATTCCATTGTGCCATGATATCAAGTCAAGCACGGACTTTGTTCATAATCTTGTACATCATCATAGGACAAAATTATATGGAAATTGACACACTTCATCAAAGATATTCTAGATAGAGGCTTGTGGTTACAACCCATGTCCTAACAGGACCTTAGATTGTGGGCATTTTCATTAAGGGACTTCTTTAAGGAAGATTTCAGGATGTTGTAGACAAGTTGGGAAACATTCATATCCAATTACCAATTTGAGGGGGAGTGTTGTAAATAAATTATTAGGACGAAAATATCTTCAATATATCCATATTGATTAGGAGAAATTATTGTTAAACTCTTCCTAATGATTTCAGCATATTTTTATTTCCTTATTTTAGAGAATGTGATTGTTACATATAGAGGTTATGAGAATGCAGTTACTGTGATTGTTATGATGAATAAGATAATTCTTTATTTCTCTACATAGTTAAAGGTTTTTCCTTTATGGGCCTGACATAGTGTCTTCTTATTGTCAGGTACGATGTTGCTACCTTTCTATCGCATAGATATTTGGAGAGCCATGATCCGGTAATTCAAAGCTAAGATTATTTCTGTTTTTAAGCTTTTGTGATGAAATTATTTAAGCTTTTTGATATGGTTTTCAGTTTCCCTTTCTCGCATGAATATTTTCTTGGGAATCTTTTGATTTTGCTGCTTTCAATTCCTGCATAGTTATGTTAGGTGGTTGAACCCTGGTGAAATTGTTAGAACATATTTAAAGTTATCAGTCCTTATTGTTAGAGGACTTGCGCTTACATTAGTATTAATAGTTTTTGATATTGCTATTAGTGTTAGATAATATGTATGATGCCCTTTATTTCTATTCCCTAAAATTTAGGGGCTGTTTTACTAGGGATTAGATTTGTTATCAAATTTTAATTCCCATACTTCAATATAAATTCAAAAGAGCTGAGAGGAATTCTCTCAAGTAATCACAAGATTCTTGGGAGTTCAAGTTGGTGTGCAGAACCTCCTCTCTGGTTATGAATCACTTTGGTCACTACTTTGAACAAGTCCACTAAAGTCCCCATGGCCACGAATAATTCTGGCTAAGTCTCGAATAACTGAACTTTGGCAATACCTTATCTATATCCAAAATACCCTCTATCTTCCATAAGATTCAAATCCACTCACTACCCATTTTGCTGCACCTCTTTGTATGTACAACTCAGTTGCTAGTGGAGAACTTTTGCTTCTTATCTTTGAATTGCTAAGTTGAAGTGGTGAATCTTCATCTTTTGATCCCTTTTGCATTTTTTCTTAGTCTTACGATCCATTCTTCCTAATCCTTTCTTAGGCATTCACCACACTCCCCGAGTTTGAGTGTTTGATAAATAAAGTGTGATTTCCTTTACTTTGCCCGGAAGCTAAGGGTATCATGAACTTAATGAATCTTCGAAACCATGCCAAGGGGATTGTTTCAAGCCATATAAAAATCTTTTCTTAACAAGAAAAGGAGCATGGGCTAGTTAAAAGAATTGGACTTGCTGAAGTTATCTTAACTTGTGGATCAGTGCTATTATGAACTGTTGGAACCATTTCTATTGATGCAATATTAGTGGAAATGATCTATGATAGTATAGTTATATAGTACAGATACGAATGAAAAGGTCCTCCCTTGTACCAGTAAACACTACATATAGGACAATTGGGTATGTTGGTTTTTGGTTCAATCAGAAGAATTATGTTGGGTTTTATATCTTGAGAAACATTTTCTTAGGTAGGGGAAGAGCTTTGTATATTTTTTGTAAATTTTCTGTAAAAGGGTTAGAGCACCCCTAGTATTCTACTATAAATACATTTTGCCGATCGAAAAGCAAAAAACCTTTTATTTCTCCATGTATATTTCTTCCTCAGATCCCTGTTAAACTACAGGAAATAAAGGGATATTCGGCTGAAAACGTGTGTTTCTGAGATGGCCAGATGCTTTATTAATATTGAGGAAAAGAAATTACTACAATAAACAGATACATGATATCTTCTGACAGTCAAGATATAATACGAGAATGAACAAAAAATTCCTAAGAATACATATATAATCGAGATATTCCAGATCATAAAAGATTTTTGCCCCATTTTTTGTAGTTGTAAAACTCCCCTTTGAACTGGAGCATATAAGTTATATATGCTCAGCTTGTTGCAATTATGATTAATCTTTAATTCTTTTAGACACCTGGTTTGAGCTTACAAATCTAGTGATGCCTCTAGATTCCAACTTTTCTCTTATGAAATGACTATCTACCTCAATATGTTTGGTCTTCACATAGAAGACACGATTAAAGACAATGAGTAATGCTGCCTGGTTGTCACATATAAGGTGTGTTGGCGAAATTTTCTTCAAATTTTAGCACTTTGAAGGATTGCTTTAGCTATGAGCTAACAAATGACTAATTTACATTGTTCTGTATTTCACCTGTGTACTTTATCTTGCCACAAAATTTTTGTTTCTTGCTTTTCCACGATACTAAATTACCTCCAACAAGAATAAAGTACCTTGAAAGTTGAGCAACAATCACTTGGTGACCCATACCTTTAATATTTGAATATCAGTATCTAACAAGTTAAGTATTTCCTTTATCTTCAGGGACATTCTTAATATTCTTCAAGATCCATATGACTATATCCCAATGGTCTTGCAAGGAGAGTTTAACAAAAGACAATGTTATGACAAGTCGCAGTATGATAACTTAGCTTAGCAAGTATATATCTATAGATTCTGGATCATAAGTTTGATATTTAATCCATTGGTGTGTGTCTACAAGCTTAGCATTAATCATACTTTATTCGTCCAAAATGTCCAAAGCATATATTTTCTAAAATATGACCAAACCATCGTTGGACTTTGCAACTTTTATATTGAGGAAATACCTCAAATTTTCAAGATCTTTTGCTTGGAATTGTTTAGCAAGATATTGTTTTTGTTGTTATGTATCCTTCTTCTCACACTATTTGTGATAAGAGTGTCGTCCACATGTATAATGGGGTAGATACCGAAAAGAAATTGGTTAGCTCTAGAAAGGGAGTTGAATAGAGCTCCAAATGCTTTTAAAGATTTTTACAAGAAGGTTGATAACACAGACGTAATGGGGGTGATTGTTTGCTAGTTGAAGAGAGTGCAAGTGTAATAGATGAAGCAGAGAAGTACCTTAATTTTTATATTGGTTCATCCCAACACTGAGTTAGGTCTAGTTCTCCTTTACAAACCATGAAGGGCTATACTAATCAGATAATGATCACTAGTATTCTCAATCACTTCTGACTCACAATAAGTTAACAAAGTCAGTCCTGACTGTGTCCTTTGTCTCTTCCCTGAGATAAAGAATAAAAATATTCTTCACTAAACCAATTTTGGCCTTCCCTAGTATTCTTTAAGGGTCACTTCTACAAAAGAATTGTTTAAGATACAAGGATAACTCTTAAACGAGAGAATATGCAAAATAAATGCTCCTTGCTGAGAGATAACTTCGTAGAGTGAAAGTTTTATAAATATAGAACTCTTTCTCTATATTGTCTATCAGACTTTCTATTATCTAGCACTCAGAAGCAGTAGCACATGAGAAGTATGTTGGTATTTTACATAAAAATTTTCTATTACTTTCCTTGTATAATGGCAACAACATCATCAAGCTCGGGATTTCTAATTTTACATAAAGATTTGGATTCTGACTCGATCAAATTCAGGATTTAATCTTATAAAGAAATCACAGACCCTTTCTTGTTCGATAAATTCCTTCAAAACAGTAGCATCTTTAATGCAATTAGTCTTATTTACTCTGTACTGTTCTAATTCCATCCAAAGCGTCTTATGTGGTTGCCATATTCTGTGACAGATTTTCTTCCCTGTTTTGCAGCTACTGTTTTTACCTTTAAAGCATACACTTGAGCAGCAGTTTTAGCCTCCGAATAAGTCTGCTCAATTGCATTGCATATATTTTTTGTTAAGAAACATAATGGTACCACTACTTTCTGTATTCATCGAATTCTGACTCCCAGCAGCAATCAATTAATCTTCCAATCCCATGCTGTAAAATTTGGGTCTTACTCCTTTGGGTTCAGCACCATTCAAGTGGCCAAGTTTTCCTTTTCCTTTCAGTATTGTTCGAACAAGTTGTGACCACTTCAAATAATTTTTTTCCATTCATCCTATAAGTAGGTTCGATGCCAAGCAAATCCCCATACTGATTATTCTGCTGAGGATGCACAACTCCCCTTTTATATCAGAAAGTAGCTGGACAGTAAATGGTAAGTCACCAGAAAGTTGCTGGAAAGTTATTGGAGTTCTGACCGCAGCTGGAAAAACTGATAATCTCCAGAAAAGTCTACAGCTTCAAGAGGATAGCAAACTTACTGAAAAATTTTGTTTGCAGAAGTAAAGCTACCTTAGATCAGGAACTCTTATACCATGTTAATGATAATATCTTTCTCCATGTTTCAGGAAGTTCTGGTACGATTTGCTGGTTTTGGGCCTGAGGAAGATGAGTGGATTAACATTCGAAGGCATGTCAGACCACGCTCTTTGCCATGTGAATCATCAGAATGTGTTGTAGTAATCCCGGGTGATCTCATACTTTGTTTTCAGGTAGGAATAGCTATAGCCAGTTGTCATAAAAACTTAATCCTTGTTTTTTTTTTTTTTTTATTCTGTTCTCTAATCATATTTTAGTTTGTGGAATATCTAATTAGTTTCTTTTCTCTACATTTGACATTACAGGAAGGTAAGGAGCAAGCCCTATACTTTGATGCCCATGTGCTTGATGCTCAAAGACGAAGGCATGATGTAAGAGGTTGTCGTTGTAGATTTTTGGTTCGCTATGATCATGATCAATCAGAGGTATTGATTTTCTTCTACATTTTTTGTCGTCGTCGGATACATTTTATGATATAATTCTATCACTTTTTTCTTTTCTTATGCATAAGATTTCAGTCCTTATGGTTTTCACTTTTCAATTAGTTTTGGCTCTTATAGTGTTTACTTTTTTATGTCATTAAGCCATATAAATTACCAATGAGATTTTGTTACCTGGGATTAATTTTTATGAATGGATTCTCTCACATTTCTTTTGGGTTTATGCATATTTATTCCCAAAGGGTATGCATGGGGTTTTTTTAGTTATAAATTTTAAATATGTTAGAAACTAAAACAGTCAATTTTTTGTTTTTAGTTTCAATTTATGTTTGTGTTATTAGTTTTAAAAATGGGTACTCGTGGTTAGTTTGAGGAAATTCATCAGTAGTATCAAAGTCGATGGTTGGAGTCTTGTGTACTCGTGGTTAATTCGAGGGGGAAATGTCAATGTAAATGAACTAACTTGAGGGGAGATTGTTGGAAATTTTGAGTTTAAGTCTCTGATATGAATGAAGGAGTGGGAGGGCAGAATAGGATACTACACCAGGTCTACGAGAGGAATAAGTGGAAACCCATCACATGGGGGCTCACGAGCACACATACTTGATTCTGTTTGGCTGAGGTGGCAGGGGGATCGTGGGGTTAGTTAGAGGAGAGAGAATATAATGAGAATGGTGGGAAGGATGGGAGGAGGTTGGGATTGGTGAGGGATGAGAGGAATTTGTTTCTCTTTGGAATTGTTTTGCTCTGTTTTATTTGATTCCATAAACTCTCAATAGATAGTTGGAATTCTATTCATTTTCTGGTCTTATTAATATTGAATATACCTATCAAGTGGTATCAAAGCACTCGGTTATGGGAGTGTATGGTCATCACTTGTCGTGCCATGGAACAACGCATGGAGGGACTCATATAGCAGCTTGTGGAGTTAAAAATTTGATCTTATCTCCCAGTCGGTCGTGAAGTGGGCGTGCTCGCCACCATCATTCACACAGGACGAGGAGGCCATCCGCCATCGATGATGGTGAAGTGGCTAGTGAAGATGAAGGCAACCATATGACCCGCACCGGTAACCGTGCGTCGTCATGTGATTTCGGTGGGCGAAAACTTCATATTCCCATATTCCGTGGCGATGATGCATGTGGTTGGATCGTGAGAGCTGAAAGATATTTCAAACTCAATCTAATGGAGGATGATGAGAAACATTATGCTGTGGTGATTACTTTGGAAGACAAATTTAAGTTGGTATCAATGGTGGATAGAACAGAGTCCTGAACTCAACTGGGAGGAATTCGAAGGGGCTATCATTAGACGATTTCAACCGGGGTTGATACAAAATCCTTATGGGCCTTTATTGAGTTTGCAGCAAACCAGTTCTGTGATGAAATATAGGGAGAATTTCAAACGCTAATATGCACTGTTGAAGAAAGAAGAGCGCATCATGCTACAGGGCATTTTCCTCAACAACTTGAAGGAAGAGATTCAGGCGGAATTGAAGTTATTTTCGACAGGGTTTCTGGACGAGTTGATGGATCGAGCAGTGTTGCTTGAAGAGAAAAATATAGCTCTACGCAAAGCTGGGTTAATGAATTCTGAAAAAAATGGCGAGAAAAGCCAGCGGGAAAACCTACTCGTGGTTTCACAAGGTGGGAAAGAGGAGCCATTAAGGAGGGCATAAATGGTAAGATGAATGAACCTGATTCGGGGGAGAAGAAACCATCCAATGGAGGGAAATTGTCTCAAGCAGAATTAAGAGAAAGAAGTCGCAAAGGACTCTGTTTTAAATGTGGTGACATTTTGGGTCGAGATCATGTGTGCAAATTGAAACATTATCAATTTGTCCTCATTGAAGGGTCACAAGGGGACAAATCGGAGATTAGTGATGAAGAGGGGGATAAGGGCGAGCCTCTCACCAATAAAGTATTGCAACTTTCTCTACACAGTAAAGAAGGCTTTACTTCCAATACATCTTTCAAAGTGGTCGACATGCTTAGGGGGCGGGAGGTGTTAATATGGGTCAATTGTGGCGCCTCGGCTAATTTCATTTCTCAGACATTAGTTAAGCAACTAAACTTAACAGTGAATGACACAAAGGCCTATGAGGTGGAGGTAGGCACTGGTGCCAAGGTGCGAAATAGGGGAATAAGTGGAAACCCATCACATGGGGGCCCACGAGCGCACATACTTGATTTTGTTTGGCTGAGGTGGTAGGGGGATCGTGGGGTTAGTTAGAGGAGAGAGAATATAATGAGAATGGTGGGAAGGATGGGAGAAGGATGGGAGAAGGTTGGGATTGGTAAGGGATGAGAGGAATTTGTTTCTCATTGGGATTGTTTTGCTCTGTTTTATTTGATTCCATAAACTCTGAATAGATAGTTGGAATTCTATTCATTTTCTGGTCTTGTTAATATTGAACATACCTATCAGTCTCACATTAAGTAGAGATGAGAAAGTAGTTGAACGCCATATAAGGATGAAGACCCATAAACCTATTGTCTTATGTGTATGTAAAGTGGTGTCAATCTCTTATGTGTGGATTGTGGTCATGTCTTATTGACATTGTATGAGGCTACAAAGCCTTAAGTGGTCTCAAACAATCTCTAAGAGGATGGTTTTAGAGATTTATACTGATGCAAACTATGTAAGTTTTATTACTGACGAAAATCTACCATTGGGTACTATACGTTTCTGGGAGAAAGTTTAGTAACACAGAGAAGCAAACACAACACAAGATAGTATATCACGTTCAAGTTTAGAAGCTGAATTTTGAACCCTTGCTTAGAGTGTGTAAAGGACTTTGGATGCAAATCATACTAGATGACTTTCGAATAAAGGTTGGCATATGTATGCAATTTTACTTTAGTAACAAGTCAAACTTTGTACATAATCCAGTATAACATAATCGAACCTGACATATTGAAATTGACAATCACTTAATCAAAGATAATATTGACATAGGTCTTGTGGTTATAACCCATATTACTAGAGGACTCCTTTCATCATACATCTTCATTGAGGGACTTCTTCGCAATAGATTTCAAGACTTTCTAAGCAAGTTGGGAATGAGAGATGTTCATTTACCAACTTGATGGAGAATGTTGTAAATAGGAGATAATTAGGATACAAATATCTAAGTATCCATACTAATTAGGAAAAAATGTCCTTGGTGTCTTGTCTTCACATTCACTCCATTAGACTTTACAAAGCTTTACAAGTTTGTTTTGATTGCTATATTGATAAATGATCTGTTGAAGGTCACTACTCAGTTTGATGCATTTTGTTGATCCACCCCCATCTTGTGTTTTGCCAGGAAATCGTGCCGCTTAGGAAGATTTGTCGCCGGCCAGAAACCGACTACCGGTTACAGCAACTTCATGCCATTGTGAATGAGTTGACATCTGTGGATCAGCAGAAGACTGGCATGGACCCATCAGTGCCAAAGCAGCTGATTGCAGCAAGCATTCATATGGAGATTCCTGTTGTGCAAACAAATGTTCCTCAAACTCCTCAAGGTATGGATATGGATGTAGATCAAAAGAAAGCTGAAACAATCACTGATGTTCCTGCAGGAAACTCTACCACCAACCCTGGCAATGCCCCATTCACTACTATCATTACTACAAGCAGTGTTCCTCAAGTCACTACTCAGACTCAGGACATGGTTGAATGAAAATAGCTGTTTCATTTTTTTCAGACATAATGAGACTTCTTTGAGTACATTATTTTAGTTTATCATTAGAACTGCTAACTATCTGGGTAGTTTTTCTTCAGCATACAATGCTTATCAGTAACTTTCTCTTGCTGTTCTATTCGAACCATAGAAATTTAGAAGAAAACAAGATCAAGTTTTACATTTGCTGAGCATATAGTGGGCATTCTCTTTTCTTGCATAAAGAGAAAGAATCTGTGATATTAGTAATTTTGATCTCACTGACGGTTTGCATGTGATTTTGGTTCTTAATGTGTTAGTTTTTAGTTGGAGTAATTTTTTTTTTCAATTTCACTTTATTTTTTCTAAAATAGTTCCATATTGGTCACTAACCTCTCATCTAATTTCTGTTAAGTTTTTAAAATTTATTTCGAAGCGTGTTTGAAAAAAAAAAGTTGAAAGAAATAGAATCCAGAGGGTAGACGTTTATAAAATATAAATATATTTTGGGTTCTTTTGTTTCTTTGAGAAGAAAATAATCTCTTCATCAATTTTCTTTTACTTAAAAGTTATAAATTATTGACTTCTATTTAAATCATTTTTTAACCTTAGAAGTTAGCTTCTTTTCATATCAGAATTAAGATTTTTCCACTGTTCACTTCTTCCCTTCTCAAACATTAGAAAAAATTACTTCACATTAATTAAATAACATTTAGTTACACATATTTAACTGTATTATCTTTTACTAAAAAAAGTAGAGACTTCCAAAAAAGTTTGTACACAAAAAAGAGTAATTGAAAATAAAACTATAGATAAAAGGTATATTAACATGAAGTAAGGTCATTTTTTTTAATTTCTTTATATATAAAGTGAATCACCTGTATCAAATTTTCACAACAAACTACTAGTAAATTTTGACATTTTCTGGAAAAGCACAAAGAAAATTAAAAAACTGGGTTGCCTTATTCGGGAAATATATTTTCAGAAACCCGTAATTAGATGTGAGACCAATCACTGCTTCAGATAGTGAGACACTGCTATGAAACTTTCAATTCTCAATTTTATGTGATATTGTTCATTTGAGATTAAAATGAATATTCTCTGTTAATGTGTTTTTTCAATTACTTCTTTAGTTTTGTTAATTATACAATTTTATCTGTTAGATTCTACATTTTAAAAATAATTTATTTACAATTTTTTGATAAATAATTGGTTCACTATAATAAATATTGACATTTTTTAGTATAATAAAAACAAAAATTACAATCTTAATACAACATTTGTTGGTTTTTTTTGAACTCGATTAATAATTAATTTAATTGAGTATATATTTGTTTCTGATAGCTATTATAATATAAAAGAAAAAAACAAGATTAATATGGCATTAAATTATTAAAAATTTTAAATTTACAAAAAACAAAAAAAAAAGGATAAAACACCCTTTTCAAAATTAATTACATATTAATATTATTGTTTCTTTTAATAAACCCACATAACAATTAACCAAACACAAAACATGTGTTGAATTTTCTAAAAGAAATTATAAAATTAAAACTTTTATACTAAGACAATAATTGTTTTTCTTGCTACTAAAAAGTAAAAATAAAAATGTCAATATTAATACTAACTAGACTAATCTCTTTAATATCCTTACAATATCATTAATAAAATTAAAGTAAATTAAAAAATATATATAAGAACTAAAAACATGACATTTTAAAACATTATTTAACTATAAAATCAAACGAATGATTAATATTTTAGTGTGACCTAAACAAAAAATACTGAACCTTAGCATGTTCACTTCATTCTCCAGCTCAACCCTATAAATATACATTACAAACATGATCAACTAGCTTAGTACTTTTGTCCTTCAATAACTCATAAATTATACACAGTTTTTGGTAAATACAGTGACTATTACTACTTATGAATCATATATACATTATACATCGATATAAATATATGTATTTCTCCTATGACGAAAAAGAAGATTGCATCAAGAGTGGCGATTTCATGAGTGTTGATGATTTGTGCAGCAGAAGTGTTGTTTCAGAGGGAATTATTTGAACTTTGATCTTCCTTTGTGGAGCTTAATTTAGTAGTGTTATTCTCAACTGGTGCAGTTGATAAATGTTGCTGTTCAATCATTTTTCTTTCAATTTCATTTCCAATGTTGTCGATGGCAAGCTGCCCAGAATATAGAAACAGACCCACAGAGTTTATGCCGTACACAAACGTTGCTAGGTAGCACAGCCCATTTATTATTGTCCTGTCACAAAATATCATATCATTCATATCATTAATCAAATGAATCCATTAGGTATGAATCAAATTACTGATTAAATCTTAAAATTATTTAGTTTTTGCGATAAGAAAATTTAGCATGTATCTTTTGTGCGTAGATTTAGTTTGGTTCTTCATATTCTTTTTTTTTTTGTCTTTTATTTTTCATGCTATAGACAAATAATTTATATATTTTGTTATAACAACATTTAACATGATATAAAAAAGAAGAAAAACATGAGAGCACTAAAGAAAGTAAAGTTGTGAAAAGTACCTTAGGGTGATTGTTATCTGGCGAACCTGAAAAGCAATCCAATTCAGACTAAAAGTTGTAAGTAGAAGGAAAAGTTTAACTAAATATGAAAGATGTTATTAGTAGTGATTTAGAGAAATAATACAAGAGTATGTATAAATAAGTTTGAATGTGAGAAAAGGGAAGGATGCAAACCGAAAAATGATCTGAAAGTATTTGGCGACTGAGAGAAGCTTCAATTGAAGTGGTGAATCGGTAGAGAAGAAGAGCAATGCCACCTGCTATAACTGCCCCTAGCAATGCTTGATCCGGTGAAGCTGGATTCTTAACTTTGATGGAACTTGATCTCATACTTTTCAACTTATCCAATGATTTCTGTGTTCCGGAAGACCTAAATCTCTGCGACCACAATAAACCAAAATAATACATCGATATAAATAATTCATATACTATTATAAAATACGTTTAAAACATTAAATAAATTTAATTAAATAAATTTAATAAAATTTGATTTAAAAGAATAAATCATGTGGTTCTAAAACTAAATTAAGTTAAAATTTAAAAATAAAAAACTAATTTCAATTTTTATTAAAAATTAAAAAAATAAAAATATATTTAACTTTCTTATTTATATATTTATAGAAAAAAATTAATGTAAATAATATAATTTTTTATTAATCAAATTATTATCATTTAAAAATAATGAGTTAATAACTATCAATACATAATTATTTTTTTTTATGTTTATCATTCAATTATAATTATAAGAATAAAATAAAATAAATGAACATTTATCTTAAGAAAAAAATCATATTAAGTCATTTTCAAAAATTATAAAAAAGATCTATTAAATAAAAGTAAATAAAATAATTATTAAATTATTAGTACAACTATTAAATATATATTTAGTCTTTAAATTTATAGAAAAAATTAAAATTAATCTCTTATATGTTAGAGTTCTTAAAACTGAATTTATATATATGGTATAAACGATTTAAACGGTTTGAACACAGCAGCCTAACATGTAAAATAAAAATTTCACTGAATTTTTAAGTTTGAATAAAATTTCAGAACACTTGAATCGAAGAAACAAAAATACTATTATGAAGTCTACAAAATTGGAACAGGAGAAGAGAGTATACCAATTCTTTGGCACGTTTTATCCGGCGCTGGACGGTGCGAAAGAAGAAGACAGTTAAGGCTCCGGTGAGAAGGACGGTGGAAGCAACCTGAACGGTGGAAGGGTCATCTGCGAAGGGGAGAGAAGAAGGAGCAGAAAAAGGGAGTTCAATGGGGCCAAAGTCTTGTGCTGTCAGATCTGAAAGCCACGCAGCGGAAGGAATGGCCGAAACACTACTTCTTAGGGCGGAGGGTCGGTGGAGGAAGTTAAGAGACGGTGACAAAGGGTGGTTATGGTTATGGTTATGGTTATGATGAGTTGTGAGAGAGAAAGGAACAGTAGAGAAGAGAAGAAGATGGTGGTGAGAGTGCACCATTGTTTCAGTTTCTTTCTCCTACCTTAATTCAACTCAACAAACACCAAATGTGGATTTGGTTGAGTTTCTCACAGGCTTGTGTGTGGAAATATCTTCCACGACTTGGATTTTGGTGGAGAGTATTCCAAAGGTATATATCAATATTCAAAATATCTCACCCATTATGGATATTTATTTAGGAAACAAGAGAACACATTATTTTTGTTTTCAAAAAGTGTCAAGATTTTTACGAATGCTTTTACAATCAAGCATGTAATTAAGCGTCTTGAAAGAATTGTTTTTCTTTTAATGATTCTAAATTCATTTTGTTAAAATGAATTTAATAATTAAAATAGTTTAACCTTTATAAAATGTCATAATTTGATAATACTAACATCTAACATGCATATAAAAAATTAATTCAATATTGAAATTTTAATAATATACCCATTAATATCTATTAACAATAACAATTTTATATGTAGAATTGAAATTCTTCATTTCTTTTAAGAACAACAAGTTCAAATGGCTGCATTTAACCATTTTTTATATTATTATTTATCAATTTACAGAGAAAATTATGTTTGTGGGAAATTTCAAATATATATATATATATATATATTGAAAAATAATATTATAAAAACTAGTTTTTGACAACTTTTCTTACAATCTGATGTGGCTGTAGATTAGGTAATTCATTTTCAGTTTTTCCAATTTTCATGATGACAAAAGACACAAAAAGACTTTGAATTAATTCGAAGAAGTGAAAAGAAAGCGCGGACATTGTGAAAGCCAACACCGTCTTCAACCTCTCTTCATTGTCTTCAACCTCTCTTCTTCTTCAAATCTCTCTTTTGCAGCCCTTGTATCTGTGCTTTAAATTCATTCTTCGAAGAACTGAAAAGAAAGTGCGAGTAGCATGTTCAACCTCTGTTCTTGAAACCCCTATAGTTCAAACCCCTCTTCTTGAAACCCGTCTTCTTGACACCGTCTTAAACCCTGTTAGTGTACCCATTGGCCGTAAGGTTTGAAATCCCTAAACCTAATTTATTAATTTTGCTCCATTTGTTCCATCGTCTTGCATTGATGTTGGCAATAACACCTTGGTTTTCATCATGGCGTTAGTTCTGCAGTTTTCTAAATTTGGTAGCACTTTTCTTCCTTGGTAGTTGAAGAATGGTCTGTTTCAGTAAGCACTTTTCTTCCCTATTCATTGGTGTTTGTTGTGGTGGTTAGGAAGTTTATTTTATTTTTTATGTTGTTATTGGTTGGGTAGGTTTTGGTTGTACTCGTGCATGGTGTTGTTGATATTGGTTTTGTGCTGTTGATAAGCATATTACAGTTATTGTGTTAGACTTGATTTATATAGGTTGAGAATGCTTGCGTATGTTTTGAACCGGAGTTACAACAAGTGCTTAACTTTGTTGTATTTCTTCAACAACTGATATGAGATACGCTGTCATTTAGTTATTGACAACCCTTGTGCGTTTGTGCGAGCCTGACTTATAACAAATTACTGCCTCACCTTTATGTTTTGTACAACTTATATTACGTAATTAGCCACAAAATCTTTTTCCAAGTCAGTATAATTTCATTAAGGTTTGTTTATGTGATTGAGATGCTTTGTTTCCTAACTTATTATTTTTATGAACCTGATTAAGAATTGCATCAAGTATCCTCACATCAATTTACCTAACTTGTTCATTCAGGTTAACTATAATGAGTGATTTTAGTGAAGGCAATGATTATAGTGGTGATAGGAAGGTTGGCAAGAAGGTATGATTTGTTTGTTTAGTTATTTGTTTTCATATGTAATCAAGTCTTGAATAGTAATGATGACCTTTTGTAGAATTTTAGGCATTCTTGTCGAACCAAATACATTGGTTTTCTAAATAACAAGTTAATAGCACAACAAAAGTCGCTTATTCAAGGAACACCGTTTGGATGGTTGACCATGTTGAAATGATCTATCAAGATTTCTAGAACACTTATGAGTTCCTTAATTAGTTTGTGGGTTGAAAGGAAGAGGGGTTTAATTAGTAATGAAGTTGTTGGATTTACTTTATATTAGATGTATGTTTGGCAATGTGGTTAAGGTAGGTTGGTGATAACATTTACTTAAACCAAGTTGGTTTAGATAGCGATTGTAAGAAGTTTTTTCATAACAAAAATGTTGATGTTCAAATGGTTTATGATTTTCTACAGAAACATAGTGAAGATCTTAGTTTATATGATTTTTGTAGGCTTTATATTTTATTGGGAATATATGAGTTTTTGTTGCCAAAGCATAGCGAAAGAGTTTTTCCTATTTTTGTTTAACATTGTGGATGACCTTGGTAGTGTTAGTAAATATAATTGGGGTGGTCTCGTTTATGATTACTTGGTTGAGAGCATATGCAATGCTTTGATGTTCTTAAGGGACAAAGGAAATACCACACAGTTCCATGTTGTTGGATGTGTGTATTTGTTACAGGTAATTATTGTTTGAATCATTTCAATTTGAATTTCTTGTTTTTTAAGTATATGGACATCATTGATGACTTCTTTTCATGTGTACTTCTTTCAGTTATGGTCTTTTGACCATTTTTTAATTCCAAAATTAGAGGTCTGATCTCCAAGCTCAAAGTTTCCCCGAATATTGCATTGGATGGATGTGAAAGTAGGGGAAGACACAATTAAGAGTAGTTTGAATAACAACTTGGTATGTTTTATATTATAACATTTTCTTATTGTGATTTGGTTCATGTTATAACTGTTGAAATTTGTATTTGGAGTTGTAAGTATTTATTAGGAAATGTTGCAGGTTGTTATTGGTGTTGTTGTCTCCAAGCAGGAGCTTCCCCAATCCTCTGTGAAGGAAGCTTTTGATAAATATGGAAGTGGATTTCATCAGCAGGAAGAAGAGGAAGAAGAGTTAAGACAAGTTATTGAACAACAGGAAATAGAGATTTTGCAACTTCAAAAGTCAATGGCAGACTACAAAAAAATGATGAATGAGAGGAAGAAACAATAGTTCAAATAGTAGGATGAAGACAAAGTTGGCCAAAGGGGGGATGACACTCCTACACCTGATTACAACCAGGCCAAGTTTTCTGAGGTATGTCAGAATACCCCAGAGGAGGATGAGGGAAAAGTATAAGATGAAAATAAAGAGACTAACCAATTACAAATAAGCAATCTATATCACCGACTAAAGGATCAACCACGAAAACGTTTCAAGAGTCAAGCCATATGAACTCCCTTTCTGACCTACACGAGGAAGAAGCAACAAAATTATAAGATTTCACATTACTGAATTATGTAGTACTTTGTGTGTCATTGTTAAAAAGTTTCTATTTATTTTCATGTGTTAAGACTATCAGACATTAGTAGTACTGTGTAATGTTTTTAAGTATGGATTATATTATCTTCATTTATGAAGTATTTTAAGTGACATTTGTAAGACCCAGGAAAATTAAATAGTTAATTAAATAATTATTTAATAAATGTGGGTAATGAGAACCTTTAAGGTAATAAATGCGGAATGTTATAATGTGGAAAAGTACTAGCTCAAGTGGTTGAGAGTCGAGTCTTATGTATGCCATTTTGTGTGTTATTAAATTAGTATTATTTTAAATATATATTAATTATGTTGTGGAATGTGATAATACGTGAATCATATTAGTTAGCATGAAATATGATTTGGTATGATGGTGTGGCATTGATTTGGCATTGCATGGTTGTGGGTTCAAGTCTTGGAGAACTCAAACTCAACTTTATTTTGGCTATTTTTAGTTTTGATTTGAAGTTGAAGGGTTAAAGAAAACCCTAGCAGACATAGCAGTCAAGGGTAGCTGGAAAATAATCTAATTAAGTGTGCTTGAATGGCAATTACACCACTCCTTAATGCAATTTTCATTTTAGGACCTTAAACCACCATTTAAACATCATTGAAAAGCTAATTGAGAGAGGGGAGAAAGGTTTCTGCAGAGGTTATCGTGGGACAGGCAGAGGAGTGCAAATTTCAGTGAGAAATTGAGAGTGTGAGTGAATTTTTGGGGCTGAATTGAGAGAAGCCAAGGGTGATAATTTTGGAGTCAAAGGGAAGAAGCACAAAATCACTCAAGGAAAGCTTTAATCCAGGTTAGGGGAGTTAAATTTTGCGTGTTATATATCATGTATATGTTTCGTGCTGTTCTGGATGTGATGGAATGTGTAAATTGAAATTGCATTGAATTTTATCACGTTTCTGGAAATTTCTAGAAATCGCCTGGCGGCGTTGAAGGCCCGCTAGGCGATTCATACCTCTAGAGCCATTTTCTGGGTTACATGCTATGCACCACCTGGCGGCTATGTGTTGCCCGCCAGGCGACACAATTGGGTTGCCATTCTCTTGGATTTTTTTTTTGTGTTTTCATGATGTAGGGAGGTTCTGGAAGTGATTCTCATGATACGAGAATCCTTGGCAGGGCGAATTGTTATTTGAAAATGCAGAATTAGTGAAATAGTTCATGAACTTTCTCTTGAATTGGGATTTTGGGTTCAGTTGGGTTTGGGGATGAATGTCATAGGTGATGATTATGAGTGGTGTACTATTTTTGGTGTAATTGATGATAATAGGATTGTATTCTGAATATGGGATGTGGTACGTGTGAAATTACATGATCCTGAGGGTGAACTGTGAAACAGTTGGGTCGGTGGATCACATTGAATGCGGGAGGAATCTGGGCAGAATCCAGTTTTTCACGCATCGTCTGGTGGCACTAAGGCTACTGCTAGGCGAGACGACAGCTTAGTAGCAAGTGTGAATTGGCTGGTGTTCTGGTCATGGGGCGTTGAATAGGGTCATCATCGGAAGTGTTTTGATAGGTGATAGACTGGGATTTTGTTATCTATGTGCTTTATGTAATAATTGTGTGATTAAATGTGGGGGATAAGAATTGTGGATTTCATGCACTTGGCCTTGGTTAGATAAGTTTGTCGTTGTCTTCATAGATGACATACTTATTTACTCAAAGACGAGGGAAGAGCACGCCGATCACCTGAGGGTTGTATTGAAGATACTCAAAGATCACCAGTTGTACGAGAAGTTGTCCAAGTGTGAATTTTGGCTGGACGAGGTACAATTTCTTGGACATGTCATCTCAGCCAAGGGTATTGCAGTGGATCCGGCTAAGATCGAGACAGTGCTTAAGTGGGAGAGGCCTAAGACAATGACCGAGTTGAGAAGTTTCTTGGGCTTG
>Ga0214544_1000834_pt1 | contig 60406 bp, 36 predicted proteins | sample CNSS3metaG_FD_160074 | JGI IMG/M metagenome (GOLD analysis project Ga0214544, IMG submission 160074) | Root nodule microbial communities from cowpea collected in UCLA plant growth center, Los Angeles, California, USA - CNSS3 | ecosystem: Host-associated > Plants > Roots > Nodule | place: USA... | reverse complement strand
ATATATTCATTTATGGTAAGTGTGAAAAATACTTATTATTCATGTTTGATTGAACCTCTTAATTGTATTCATTCATGTGTTTTGTGGAAAGATTTAGGATGTTTTTAGGTTTTTTTAAGATAGATATACTTTGTCTTTTTTTGGAGATTATTGTATAGGAAAGTGAAGGATTGGAGAAGAAGTGAGAATTGCTTTGTTAAGACCTTGTCGCCCAACGAGCATGTCTTTTCGCCTAGTGAGATTGTTCGTTCGTCCAAGGAGAATGTCATCTTGCCCAGCGAGAATGTCATCTCATCCAGTGAGAAGACCGTTTCTGAAGTGGTTAAAGTTTTGGAAGTTACACGAAACATGTGTGCTGGTATGTGGAAACGCAACAAAGCTAGAAAAACACGGGAAAGGTCATTCTAGGGCAAGAAGAACATAAATTCCTTCATTCATTCCATCAATTTCATCCAACTGTTGTGCTCTAGATGCTTAGGAGTGACTAAATTCCTCTTTCATTGAGATTGGATGTAATAAACTTGTACTCTTTGTAATTTTCCTATACAATTTATTCTTTGTCTTTGTTCATATGTTTTATCTCAATTATTCATGTGCATGATGGAAACCTTTGTTATTTGTTTGTATCTAATCATTGGAAACTGAATTGGAACTTAACATTTGATAGAACAACCATGAGATTGGGTTCTAGGAATATATGTAATCTCTAGGTCATTCTAGACATCGTATCTTAATGTAAGTCTTGCGTTATAATAGTTAAGGAATTAATGTTTCGGCACATTGACTTAGAACTTACCTTTAAGGAATTAGGGCTAGTATGTTTATGATGTGGATGTTTGAGCAAGATAAAGATATTGTGTAGGAAATATTGCAATATTATGGTTCATGAAATTCGATCTTAGTGAAGTCTTACCTAAATTATTTTATAACTTTATTGTTTAGTAATTTTGTATGTCTATCTTGTGAATTAAATCAACAATTAATGTTGTCACCATTGCTAAGGTTAGTAAATAATTATAATTAGATAAACAAATACAAATATTTTAGAAAAAACGATACTTGAACTTCTATTTTACTACTTGTAACTAATTGTTACATTTGTCAAAAAAATTAATAATTTATTCTTTGCTAATAAAAAAAATCTATAGATGTGAAGAAATGATAAGCTATTTGAAAACGAAATAGAAAAATGGTCTACTTGACATCCATGAATCATGCAAAAATCTAAAATCGACAGCAAACAAAATGGAATGTGTTCAACCTAGTGTACATTTATCGACTTTGTTGTTGCTTAATTATTGTCATTAATGTTCCTATTATTATTATTATTATTGCTAAGAAAATTATATCATAATGTATAAGACTGATTTGGCGGTGCAAGTGGAAAAGATGGAGATAAGTTGTGGGTCCGAGTGCTCTCTTAATCATAAAATGGCATATAAATAACTAATATTTTCTGATGAAAAAAGATAACGCTATATTACCTTTAGAAGTTTGGGAAGTTAATTTAATTTTCTCTTAGGGTTTAGATTGCAATAAGGTTTATATTAATCGGAGAGGACAAATAAACCCGTTTATGTGGATATTGTTTGAATATGTTTCCGTTTTGACGGAAAATCTTCGGATTGACTGGGTATGGGTATGGATATAGAAAAATCTCCGACTTTTTCAATTGGGTATGGGGATGAGTATAAGAATGTACATATCTTTGCCATAATGCATGTCCCCAGCATATCTCCGTCCCCATTTAAATTATTATATATTCACAAATAATTAAGTTACTCTATATATATATATATATATATATATATATATATATATGGTATCCCCATTTAAATTTTTTACTTATTATTATTAATTTTTGTTTCATTTGATGAACTCTTTTCTTTCGCTAAAACAATTTGTGTTACTTCTCAACCATTGAGTATATATATTAATATTTGAAAAGTTTTCTTATATCTCTAAGGTATTTTTCATCTTATCATACCCTTGATTATATGAATGTTTTCTTTTGTGCGGTTTCTTTCAATAGTCTCTCTAATTGTTTATAAGACACACATTTGTTGATTTTTTAATATTTGTATTTGTTGTTTATTTTCATCATGTAAAATACTATTTCGATATATTTTATCTAATTATTTTTTATTTTCTAACTCATTATCAATTATATTGTAATTTTTTCACTATAATTGTATAAATAACTTTTATCTACTACAATATAAATATTTAATGTAATTGCCATGAATTTTTTTTATCACCATCCAACATATATTGGAGCTCAAAAGATACAAGATCTATGTTAAAATTTTATTATTTGTTCTTTGCGTCATTTTGATCAAGTGATGTATTATAACTTTTATTAGTGTATACAAAAAGGATTCATTAGAATTTAAAAAATTGAAGTAAACAAACATTTAAAATATATTTTAATTTGAATATTTGTTTTTCTTTTATATTTTTTTTTAATATTTTTAAATTTTATCAACTATGTTTCTTTAATGTTTGAAAATTCAATAAATGTTTTGGTTCTCATGAAATTTTATTTTGTATTCTAATCTAAAATGTAAACAATTATAATTTTTTTCAAAGTATTTGATATCGAAGAAATAATCATCCTCCTAATATTCAATATTTGATAATATTATGTTTTCTTTACTGTAAGTTTTTATTATTTTATAAGAATGAATTAAAATTAACATTGAAGTAGTAAAAAAACAAGTACGAGTAAGAGTATGAGATTATACCCGTTATCTAGTGGGAATAGGGATGAGACAAAAGTTTGATACCCATTGGATATGGATATGAGGATAAATTTTTTCTACGATGATGGATATAGGACAGCGAAATCTGTCCCCACTCCGTCTCGTTGCCATTTCTAATATTAACTATATTTGGATCTTTTTATAAAAAAAAAATAAAATAAAGAGCCATTCTTTACCTTTTTGCGTTCTTAATTATCTTTAATTTAATATGGGTTTTTTTTTCTTATTTTCTTGTAAAATGAAGAATGGGATATGGCTTTTTCCTTTAAAATATTTTTAAATTTAGTTTTACTTCATGCAAATTTTTAATGCATTTTATTCCTTATATTTTAGCAAAAACATATGAACATTAAGCATGCTATGTGGCATTTAGTACATATACATCTTAAAAGTATAACCTTAAATCCGACACCGCCACACTTCAAATCTACTCAACCCCTATCTATTTTAATTCTTCCTCGCCTATGTATAATATTTGTGTATCTTGAATATGACGAATTTGATTTTGTTTTTGGTTTGAATTGAATATCTGATATATGACTTGTTGTTGATTATACAACTGCACATAATATATTCGTTAAATTAGTTAACAAATATTTGGAATTAAATTAACATTCAAGTTCCATAAAAATCGAACTGATTTGGAAAAACATTTACATTAAATTGTTATATTAGTTTAATTTGTAAAAATTACTTTGTGTGAAGATTTAGAAAATAATTAAGAATACATGTAGTATTTATAAATTGCAATTGAATATTTTATTATTAAAATATAAAATTTATAAATAGAAAAATATTTTACTCAAGTTTTATTTTATAAGACAATAATTTTTTTTTTAAATCATGTTTTTCTTTCTTTACATTCTCTCGTGGGTTCTGACCAACCTGCTCATTCTTTTTTAAAATTAGAGTCTACCATAGAAGTTTTGGTGTAGAGTACAACAATTTTATTCGATGAGAATTTTCATCAAGATAAGTTCATTTTTTACCCTTTTCCTTAAACCATTTTAATAAGTTTATCATGTATGTGTTATATGTGATTTAAAGTGATTCAAGATGAATCTTTATTTGAAGAGGATTGTAAGAATGTGTTCACATTTTAATAAGTTTTTCATGTATGTGTTATATGTGCTTCAAAGTGATTCAAGATGAATCTTTATTCGAAGAGTATTGCAAGATGAATCCTAAATTTCTATAGCTATGTTCCTAGCTAGTTTTGTCTCCCTCACTTTATCTTTTTGCCCCAATCGATGATGGGATACCACTTCCAATATTCGATCCCTGAAATGAAATAAAAAATACTTATAAATTATTTAATTTCAATGTTTATTTTAATTAACTAATTTAATTTCTTAAATAAACTGCTGAATTTTACTTCATTAATAAAGGGATGTTCCAAACCAGTAGTCATAGTAGCAAAATACTCAGGAACATCATCTCTAGAAGCGATGTAGGTAAACATAATTTGCATTTGATTTTTGACAACTATGAGCTCATTTTTCATCTTCACAAACTTATCCTCCATATTTGTTGATGTTGCACTACATGAAGTAAAATTCATACCATTTAACCTTAAAGTGGGACGCTTAAAAGCAAGAGTAGCGCAAGCTTCATGTGATAATCCTCGGACTCAACCTGAATGCTCCTTACCAATTTGATACCAAAGATGTGTCCTAACTTATCAATGCTCACACAATCACACAAACGTCTCAAATATCAAATTTTTATCAACAATTTCAATCACAACTCAAGTATACTAATCCAATCAACATACTAGATTTCTCACAACAAAAACAATGATCATTTAATTTCTACTACCATATCATTCAATTAAAGCATTATTAGAAAATAACTAGGCTTCCTTTCCTTACTCTTGCTCTCACATATGCTACTTTTTTCTTTTCCATATCCCTTTATTCATATCTAACACGCCTGAGAAGGCATATTCTATGTGGTTAACCGACATAATGAAGACGAAAGTGAATTAAGACCAAAATACGTGTGAAAAAGGAGCAAAATGAATATTAAGTCCATAAAGGCTTTATACAACGAAGATAAGACATAAAATGAGAAAAAAGTTCGTGGTTACAATTGTCACAGAAGAGAGAAAAGAGCATTGTCATGGTTATGTACCACCATTGGTGAAGGTAAATTCTTGCTCCATTGTTATGCTGAGAATTTCTTCCTCAACTACTGCAAGTTGCATTTCTAACTCGGAAACTTGAGCTTCTAGGTTAGATATGATTCCAACACAACCATAAACAAGGTTTATAATTCTTGCATTTGCTTCATAAACTAAACTCTTCACTGCATCTCCTCTTAGCTCAACGGAACATTCTGCAAGAAAACACATACAAACAAGTTAATCAAAATTCATTGATTATTTCTTGATGAAGTTCTCTTAGATTTATATAAAAGAAGAAATAAATGTCTTAAACCGATTAAACCTTTGGGATTTTTGTGATATTGCTGCAGTCAAAGACCTTCTCCCACTTCAAGAAAATTTTTAAATAATAATTAATTTTAGTGATCAATAAATATTAGTAATTATAATGACCAATTTAGATACTAATTTAAAAAACCAAGAGTTATTGGTTACTAATAGTCACTATTATGAATAAAAAATTATAATTGATCACTAAATTGATCTTTAAAATTAATTACTATAGTTTTAGCTACTAAAGAAAATTGACCTCCAAAATTAACTACTTAGGTTTTGACTATCAAAATAAGTTATTTTCTAAATTATTCTCTAATTAATTAGTGAGTAATTATAATTTTTTATTTATAATAATAACTATTTAATAATAATAATTTTTTATTTTGTAAATTAATATTTAAAGTGTTCGTTACATTGACTAATTATTTTTAATTTTTAAAATTAATTTGTAATGGAAGATATTTTTGTAGTGTGTAGCATGACAAAGTCGTCGGATGGAAAATAAGGAGCAAAGATGCAATCCTGAGAGCAACTGCGCCTCAACAACTTGCAGGAAGCACGAGTTGAAGAATTATTCAAAATCCAAGAATCGATGTTGACCAACCTATAGAAAGCAAGTGCTCTTGGTTTCCTGAATTTGAATTTATATATGCAACCAAGGTAACATATGTAACATGTTTATAATGATGTTGTGATTACAATCTCTTGCCAAACAAGTGTCTAGGTCGACGAAAGTACAATCAATCATGATACACATATACGATACGTGTATCGGATACGATATATATATGATACGTTGATATGTTTATTTTTAAAATAATAAGATACGATACGTGATATATGAATATTAAAAAATGTACAATAATTATTAAAAAAATATAATAGTTATATGATTGTTATTGTGTGAATCCAAATTTCCTAACTAGAGACCAATTATTTTTGTAGTCAAAACCTAATAGCTAATTTAGTGACCAATTTAGAAACTAATTCATAATTGAAACTATTCTAAATATCAATTTAAAGACCAATTATAATTTTTTGAAACTATTTTAGTTGTCAATTTGGTCACTGTACAATGACTATTTTTTTTTGTCAACTAAATTTGGTCATTATTTCAAATATTTTCTTGTAATATACCATGACTTTATAAATTAGATACTTCATTGATAATTATTGATAAAATATCCTAAAGTATCGGACACGATATGTGTCAGACACGGATACGTGACCCAAATTGAAATATCGGTGCATCATAGCTTGTCAATAAAAGATAATGGGTAATATAGTAATTTTGCTAATATCTTATTTTCTTAATATATAATAGATTAGTCAATATACAATTATTTGTTTTTTTTTCCTTTTATAATTAGTCAGTATCCAATTATTTTTCCAATAAAAAAGTTTATCGGGTTATTTTTTTCAATAAACAAGTTTAACCGGTATTTAGAATAAAAACATGTATAGCCTATTAGCTTAGTTGGTTAGAGCATTGTGCTAATAATGCGAAGGTCATAGGTTCGAGACTTGTATAGGCCATTTAATTTTTTGTATCTTTTATTTTTCCAATAAAAACGTTTATGGTGTGACTAATTATTTTTTGTCACTAAAATTGGTCATTATTCAAAGATTTTCTTATAGTGTACTACGATTTTATAAATTAGATACTTCATTTATAAGTATCCTAAAGTATCAAACACATATATGTGTCGAACACAGATATGTGATTCAAATTAAAGTATCAGTGCATCATAATATAAATACAATCAACCAGTAGAACAATGCATTTTAGGAGATAGAATAAATGAACTAAATCCTATTAGGGTAAATTTTTCTATACCAAGAAGATATAGATAAAGATAAACAAACAAGTAAACTTCTTTAATATATTAAAATTAATTTGCCTGTCTCCTTTTTCTTGAAAATTTAGATAAGGGTTTTGACTTTATAAAAGTTGAAGTATATAGATTAATACATCTTATCATCTTTTTTAACAAAGGTTAATGAAAAACTTATATGAACAAATAAAACCTTAAATGTTATTTTTTAAAATATTTCTATCCTTATTTTGTCAGTTACAAGTGAAATTTTATCATCATAAATATTCATAAGTTATTTAGGTAAAATTTCAATTCTTATTAAAGAATCACATTACAATTTTATTAATTTGTAAACAAGTGAATATATCATTTGTGTCTAAAATATATAAGAATAATCTAATTGGTTCTTAAAAAAAAAAAAAAATTAGAGGCGCTTATGTTTATAAAGTTTTATTCTATATTTAAGTGATGAGATATCTCTAACCAAGGAATCAACCACCAAAACTATGGTTAGAGGATAGAAGAATATTGGGTCTCCTCTGAGTAGAGGTGTCAATTTGGCCCAGTTCACAGGGTTTGGCCCTGACCCATGTGGGTTAGGGCTAAAAAAGCCCACATCGAATAAAAGACTCCATCAAAGAAGCCTATAGGGCCAAAACCCCCCACAAAAGCCCTGTGGGTCAAGGCCAACCTATGGGCTTTCATCTTCAACATGAAAAATATATTATTTTTAAAATATATTATTATCTATGGGACAGACTCAACGACCCTGACAAGCACGACGACTCGAATAGGCCTAACGACCCGGACCTACCCAACAACCTAGACGGGTCCAACGACCTTAACGGGTTCGATGACCCGAACGAGCCCAACAACTCGAACATGCCCGACGATCCGAACGAGCCCGAGGATCTGGTCAGATATGACTATTCGGTTGCGCTCGACGATCCGAACGAGCCAAACAACCTGAACCTACATGACGTCATGGACGGGCCTGACCTGGACGGGCCCGACGATTTGAACGGCCAAACAAACCAAAGCATGACGACCCGGACGATCCCGACCACTTGGAGGGGCCCGACAAACCAGAAGGGTCCAACGACCCAGACAAGCGTGATGACCCGGACGGACCCGATGAACCAGACATGCCTGATGACCAAGATGAGTCTGACAACCAGGACGAACCCAACGAATCGAACAGGCCAGAAGATCCGAACGGGCCAAATTACCTAGATGGGCTCGAGACGGGCCCAACAAACTTGAAGGGCCAAATGACCTGGACGGGCCCATCCAACACATTGGGCCCATTCGAATAGTTGGGCTCGTTTGAGTTGTTGGGCCTGTCTGGATCATTGGGCCCATCTGAATCATCGGGCTCGTTCAGGTCATTGGACCCGTCTGGATCGTCGGGCCTGTTCGGGTAGTCGGTCTTGTCGGGGTCATTGAGGTCGTCTTGCCCGTCCAGATCGTCATCATTGTTCGGGTCATCAGGCTCGTCTGGATCATCACGTTCATCCGGGTCGTCGTGCCCGTCTGGATTATCGGACTCGTTCGGGTCGTTAGGTTCGTTTGTGTTTTCGAGCTCATCCTTGTCATTGGGCTCGTCTGGATCGTTGGACCCGTCTGGGTCATCGTGCTTGTCTGGGTCGTCAGGTCCGTCTGGGTCATCAGGCACATCTAGGTCTTCAGATCCGTCTAGTTTGTTGGGTCGGTTTGGGTCTTTGGGCCCGTTCGGGTCTTATGGCATGTATGGGTTGTCGGGCCCGTCTTGGTCTTCGGATTTGTCTGGGTGATCAGACATGTTTGGCTCGTCAGGCTTGTTTGGATCTTCGAACCCGTCCAAGTCGCTCAACTTGATCTTTGACTCTAACTTAATGTAGTATTATTTGGGGGGCCTAACCCACCTCAGCCCTAGTCCTAACCCACTAAAGAGAGGGCTTTGGGGGCTGGGGCTTTTTTTTGGCCCCCTCATTTGGGACTCCCCTAAAAAGGGACTTTATGAAGAGTGGATGAAGGCTGGCTCATAGGCTAGGGGCCAAATTGACACCTCTATAAATAGGTAGACACTCAAGATAAAAATGTTAGTTTTTATAGACTCATTATATCCTTCCGAAAATGAACTATTGATTGAAAATTATCTTGTGCATAGGAGTGTCTTTACATATATCTTATCGCCAAAACCTAGATTGAGATAAAATCTGACCTACAAGAACAAAAACAAAAAACGTTAATGATTTTAGGGTTAAATATGTTTTTAGTCCCTCAAGTTTCAGTGAATTTTGGAATTAGTCCCTCATCAAAATTTTATACCAATTTAGTCCTTCATCTTTCAAAATGCGTGAATTTAGTCCTTTTAACCAAATTTTGTTAAGTTTATCTGACGTTTCAAGCACATTTCATGATAGTATTTAAGTTAACATTGAAGCAAAAATGTGTCAAACAGTGTAAATAATTTAAATACTATCATGAAATGCGTTTGAAACGTCAGATAAACCTAATAAAATTTGGTTAAAAGAACTAAATTCATGCATTTTGAAAGATGAAGGACTAAATTGGTCAAAAGTTTTGATGAGGAACTAATTCCAAATTTCGCTGAAACTTGAGGGACCAAAAACATATTTAACCCATGATTTTATAAGGTGTATTCGACCTTGTAAACGAATTTTTTTTTTTTCATTTTGGTTGATAAATTTTTTTTCTTAAGTAAAAATATCAGAAAATAAAATAACAGTAAAGTTAGTGTTTTTGGTATGTGAAAAATATAGGTGCTGGTACCTAGTTCCTTTAAAGAAATTTTTAAACAAGTGAGCTTTTATGTTTGTCCTTTTTATTCTCTATATATATAAAAAAAAAAAAAAAACTTAGTTAAGCGATAAACATTTTATATTGCTAGTCACGTGTAATTATTTTTTTTTAACAAATAATATAAATGTTATTTGAGTTAAGTTATTCATTTATATACGCTGGATTTGTTAAATAGTATGTAAGCGTTTTATTGAAAGAGCATAAGTGAAATTAAACAATACATTCAAGTTGATAATTTTACAACATATTATGAATTATTAGAAAATGTGCTCGGTCAAAATAAATTGAGTAATTTTGACTAACATTTTTCACTAAAATGTGACATTATATTTCACATAATAACCAAAAGTGTTGAACTATAATAAATATAACCATATCAAAATAATTACTTGCATTCTTGTTTTGCATGATAATTTATAACAATATATTAAGATTTTTTTTTTATCAATTTTTTATTTTTCAATTTTATCCTTAATTATTATTATTGTGTCCACCGTAAAGGGAATTCCAATTTTTGAAACTTACGATTCTCATTTTCATCTTCAAACATCGGCACACAAACTAAGTTTTATTTTTGTGTGTGAGAAATCTTACACCACACAATACTCAAACTATCCACTCATTCAATTCAACACGTTTAACTTAACCTTTTTTTTTTGTTAACATTGCTTTCATACGTGGGGTCTTTTGAAACTTTATTAGTTTCTGTTTCAAAAATTTTAAGAATTTGTTATAATTAAACTGATTTTTTTGTAGAATGAAAATATAGAAGAATTTATTGTAAAAATTGTCTTTAAGCAATGAAGTAACTTTAGAAAATGATTCTAAACATATTTTTTTCCCAGAGACTAGAAAGTTTTATTTCTTATTTTTCAATCTCTTTTATTAGTGGATGTTTATATATATATATATATATATAATTTTTACTTTTGTATTTTTTCTTTTCTTTAATTAATTTTATGGTCCTCTACTTATGTCCACAAATACTCTACATTTATGTTTTAACTGAAATATTTATATAATATTGAAATATTATGTCGTGTTTGGATCCAACCACGGATTTACATCGAACGTGAATTTGTTAAGAAAATTCAAATATCAATGCGTTTATGCACGAAAAACGACATAACTATTTTTTTGAAAACTTTCTTCACAATGATAAGATTAGCGAAGAAATATATATATATATATATATATATATATATATATATATAGTAAAAAAGATAAAATATAATAAAATATTTATCTTTTATTCTAATGAAAATAATTAATTTGAACTTAATAAAATATTTTTTATTCTAATATAGTAAACATTTATAATACAACAAATATTTATAATAAATATAAATAATTGTAATTATAATAAATATAAATAATAATAATAATAATCTTTCAATTAAAACATTTTTTAATCTATTAAATATATCACATCATTTACTAACATATTTTCTTCTCAAATCCTTTAATCCAAACAACTTCATCTCCACCTCCCTTACCTCTCAAATCCATTCATTCCCACTCTCTTAAATCTACTATTCAATCCAAATACAACTTTAGTGTCTAGTATTCTATGTGTATGAAATGTAATTAGATGGTCAATATTTGCAATTTGTTGTCCTCTTAACTTATATTTTATTGAGATGTTTAACGGAATTTCCTATTAACATTTGAATTTTTTATATCTTTGACATAGTAGTTAGTATTCCAAAATCTCTCCATTTATTACAATAAAATATTTTTTAATGTCTCTCTATTTATTATTCAACCTTTTATCATCTAAGTATAATCACATTAATGATTATCAATCTTTTACTACCACATTTATTAGCATCGATCTTAAAGATCTAGTCGATTTTAAATCTACTAACCTAATTAGCATTGGGTCTATGATGTACCGATACTTCAACTTGAGTCACTTATCTGTATCTGACACGTATTGTGTCCGATATTTTAGGATACTTTAACAATACTTATCAATGAAATATCTAATTTATAAAGTAGTAGTACACTACAATAAAATTACTTTTATATATATATATATATATATATATATATATATATATATATATATATATACACACACACACACACACAATTTCTATTTTTTATTTTTTTTAATGGTTTGGTTTGTCATAAAATTCATTTGCATCTCCAATATATTTTTCATCTTATCATAACATTTATGCAATTATGTTCAAATAATGCATGTCAATTAAATATTTTTTATGTCTCACATTTGAATTTTTTTTAAAATATTTTTACTTATTGTATATTTTTCTTTCACAAGAGAATATTTAACACTATCAAGTGTTCAATAGCATAAACCTTCAATTTATTAGGTAATATAAAAAATTTATCTTTTTTGCTTTAGTATTATTTATTTTTGTTTCATTTGAAGAACTAATTTGGTTCGCTAAAACAATTTTCATTATTTCTCAATCATTGACTATATTGATATTTGAAAGTTTTCTTAGATCTCTAAAGTATTTTTTATTTTATCATATCCTTCATTATATATTTGTTTATTTTTGTGCGATTTCATTCAATGGTCTCTCAAATTGTTTCTAAGACACACATTAGATAAATTTTTAATATTTCTATTTGGTTTTTATTTTTATAATGTAAAATATTTTTTTGATATATTTTTTTTTAACTCATTATCATACTGTAATTTTGTCACTATAATTATATAAATAAATTTTATTTATTACAATATAAAATTTTAATGTAATTGTCATGAATTTCTTTTTATCCACATCTAACATATATTGAAGTTCAAAAGATACAATATATATGTTACAATTTTATTATTATTAGTTTAATATTTGTTCTTTACGCTTTTTATTAAGTGATGTATTATAATTTTCATTAATGTATAAAAAAGATATTCATTAAAATTTTAAAAATTGAAGTAAACAAAAATTTAACATATATTTTAATTTGAATATTTATTTTCCTTATATATATATATATATATATATTTAAAAATAAAATTTTATCAACTAGAATTCATTAATGTTTGCAAATTTAATAGATGTTTTGATTCTCATAAAATTTTATTTGGTATTCTAATTTGAAACGAATACAATTATAATATAATTTTGTTATAAATATTTGATATCAAAAAAATAATCTTCCTTTTAATATTGAATATTTGATAATATTATGTTCTCTTTGCCGTAATTTTTTATTATTTTATGAAAATTATTTTGTTTAAAACAATAAGAAAGCGGGTACGAATTTATACCCGTTATCTGATGAGGATGGAATAAAAGTTTGATATTCGTTAAGTTTGGTTATGAATATGAAAATAAGGATAGATTTTTTGATAAAAATAAATATGTGATAACAAAACTCATCCGTCTCGTTATCATCCCTACTCTTGATTAAGTCTCCTGGTTGAGTAACTTTAACTCAATATCAATTCTATACTTAGTTTTCATGTTTTTTTTTATTCGCTCATTCACGAGCAGATTAAAGTGTCCTATTGGAAATCATATTTAATACTCGTTAGAATCAATGTCTCCATTCAGTTTTAAAGTCATCCAGACCATCATATTTAATACTCAATTCAGTTTCAATTAAAAACAAAACCAAAATTGATTTTGCAAAAGTAGAAACCCATTCAGACTTACAAAACGAAAACTATAATCCAATAATCTAAACAAACACGAAAACTTGCGTTTAAGCAGAGTAAAATCTCAGTGCGGCACTTTTAAGCTTATAAGAAAAACAAATTAGCCTTCTGAAGTTTAACAGGTCTTGCTAAAGGAATATACACAGGAAAATTGAACCTACTGAGCCTACCTGAACTGAATAAGCACGGTGATAAATATATACAAACTTTAAATTTATGAACATTTTCAGATATCAGTAAAGTAAAATTATATGCTCTATTGTTGAATGAGTTTCATTTGGGGGAAAGGAGACATTGCATTGCTACGTTACATTTTTTCAACTTTTCTTCAAAAATGAAAGCATCAACAGAAGCCTACCTAGGTACTTGCGTACGTTGGTGATCATAAGAATGATGTAAGGGTGCTCCGGCTGCATTTTGAGAATGTGAGTCAACCCCAGCTTGCATCTGAAAAGTTAAGCAAATTTGAATTATTTATCCTCCTATATGCATATGAGGTTATGCGGATGTAATGTATTAGGAACACGGTCAAATATGAAAACAAAATATCCATTTGGATACATAATTTCAGCAATATAGAACTCACGTAAGTTAGCGGAGCAAGTTTTTGTTCCCGGAAAATAAGATGACTTCAAAAACGAAAACAAGAAAAAACTGTTGAGTAAGTCAAAGGTAGTGCGTCAAATGACCAATTTGGCAGCAATTTCCTATTTTTTAAAGTTGGATCTTTTTTTTTTCATTATTGTAAAGTTAAATATGTTAATAAACATTATATTCTTTTTTGTTTTTCAAATTAATAAAAACAAATGTTTGCATTCAAGAAACATTTGTATTGTTGACATTTTTAAGCGTGACTAAGTATATTTCAGAATTAGACTGTGGACTCTTACGACCTGCTTGGTTTTGAAGGGGAAAATGCAGATAATTGAAATAGAGAATAAATAGATAACAAATAAAATTGAATGTTTAATTATTTTGTAGAGTAGGAATACAAATAAATTGTTTTGAAAATTGTGTAGATTGATCTATTTAATAAGAAATAAAAAGAGAGAGGAAGAGATGAATAAAAATGGATAAGAAACAATAGAGTGGATCTCCTGATTTTTAAAAATTGTTTCCTTTCTTTTTTCCCCTCAACCTAACACACTGTATTAATTCTCTCCCTCTTCATCTTTCCACCTCCACCCCACTGATCAAGGCAGAGTTCTGCTCATAAATTGATAACTGTTCTTGCTTAATAAAACGTAGGTAAGCAAGAACAATAACATAATCTAATGTAGGGTTTGGCGTTTAGGGAAAGTTTTGACAGGCATTACCAAAACAAATAGGCAGTTACTTTCTGCGTCCCAAAAATTTCTTTTTGCACATATCTGGAATGTTTTTCTACCTTCTCCAGTCCAGAAATCACCAAACCAGTATGCAATTTTACAGTTCGAATTGGTGAATCCCAAATGTAAAACCGACAAAAAACATTTTACATTCTGAATTGGTCAATCTCAAATATGATTTTAGATTCTGAATTGACGAATCTGACTGATGAAAAGACTCACAAAGAAAAAAAATTTAGGTGTAGAAAGAAAATGCCAAACAAAAATAAATTGTTTCTGCAAAGTTTTTATGGATTTGAAGTGAAAAAACACAATGTTCATTCATAAATCAGAACCAGATGCACACTACTAGACTAGCCTGCAAAAGGCAAATCAAACTGGTGAGAGAGTGAGATATATACCTGATGCATGCTATAAGAACCAGGAGGGTATCTGACTCCTCCATATCCCATCTCACGATTGTCATAGTTATCAGGAGGATATCCAGGACCTGTATAGAAAAAAATCCATAGATTTTTAGTATGCATCTACGAAGAACTAAAAAATTTAGTCTCTGAAAAAGTATTAAGAAACGCACTATATCATAAAATCTCCTTTTCCAAAGATTTTATACAAATGGATCAAATTTTCTAAGGTTTTATTTATTATAATAACTTTAAGAATGTCTTTTGTAATTAAAAGTATTTTTCTTCTTTTTAAAAAAATTAAACAGGTCCCTAAAGAACGAAGTTTGACCAAGTTTTCAAGTTATACTTCTGTTGTATCTATAAAGAACTTAAGATGAACGGCCGAGAAAGTTAAATTACTTGGTTTTGCATCTGCAGCCATTGCAGCCCTTGCCCTCTTTTCTGCATTAGCCAACTCAGCACGTAACTTTTCAACCTCACTGGACATTATAATCATATTGTTGTCCATTGCCCGCCTGTGTTCAAGGTTACTAGCATGTGTCTTCTTCTCAAATTCAATAGCATTTCTGTAGCATCAATAAATGAACTTGTAAAGCATGCACATTGCACAATATTTCAGACTTTGTGAATTTTTGTCGCTGATTAGATGAAGGAAATATCACTCTTCCAACAGGAAAAGATAGAGTAGTTGAATAAGGAAGCCTGGAATCAGTAGAGACACAGACAATAACAAAATCTAGTTTGTCAGATTAAACACTATTTTGTTATATAGGCTGACAGGTATTTGAACTGATCACAGGGTTCAATATTTGAAATCAAAATAAACAAGGAATGAGATATATTAGTTTTTTCCTCTTTTGCGAGCTCCATGGTGGCATCATTATTCAAAGTTCAAAGGAAAGGAAATTAATATATTAATAAAAATACGATGTTATCCTTCTCTGATTTTTACACATTTGGGGGAATAATTGACGACTATAAAAGACTGTGTAATCAATTATATGTTGACATATATCAACATATAATTGACAATACAGTTTACAGAATTCATTATATGATCTTGTCCATCCTTATCTCTATTTGTGTGTCAATGTTGCGTTATGGTGAGTGCAAGCTTGCAGTGCAGAGGCAGAAAGATGAAAGAGTGTATTTGTAGCAGATATCATATAAGTTTCTCACTGTTCACATGCACACGCACGGACAGCTTAAGAAATAGAAAAAATCCCCTTTTTGGTTCCTGTTAATTGGCTGTTTAGAGATTTTGATTAATGTATTATGCTATATATCGTGTTTATCTAATACTGTCCATAAGGTTTCACAAGGATATAGCCATAAAAAGAATGTGAATGTCTAATGATACGAGTTCAACCCATAAGGTTCCAACAAAAAACTTTAAAATAATGAGTTTGACTATTATTCTATATATATTGTTCAACATTCACATTTCTACTTAATATTGAGACTTAGACTTATATTTGGATCCCAAAAATGTCTTTGCATTTCTTCTTATATTTGTGTGGATCCTACATGTTTTCCAAATATTTCTTTGCCATTTCTAACCAGAGAACCCCATTTCCTTCTTCGCCACTCAACCCCACCAAACAGAGCATAAAGGAAATAACATCAATATTGTCAATAGCTCGAATCAGATGCCAGGCATTTGCAGAAAGCTAAAAAGAAAACCAGGGCACGTGGTGTGTTAGCTGCCTTATTGACATGATACCCATTTGGGAGAACAAAAATTAAAAAATACAACAATGAAAGGAGTAGTGAGTGACAAACACGAAGAACAAATAAAATTACTTTACCCCCATGATTCAATGATCGAAACACGTGTTTCTATGCTACAGTTCATTCTAGTTCTGAAAGCCTTCCACAACATGCTCAGAGAAGGGAAACCTAACAACTAACGTGGTCCTTGGGACAGTACCTACAACCATTTAGTGAAAGATTCTGCACAAACTACCCTTACAAGAAAATCACATAAAAATATTGGTGCTTAATCAGAAGCACACCGTTATTTTAAACCATTGCATTCACCCAATAACATTCAGCAACCGATATCTGAAAGGCTTTCAAGTTGCGCCTTCCTTTCTCTACTTTTTTCACGCCCAAGCCAAAAACGAAGACCATTCACCAAAATGCAAAATGAAAACCAAACAGTCCAAGCCATCTCACTGGAAGCCATAAACAAATAAATGACTGTCCTAAAAAATTCATGGCCTCAAATAATCGACGATTCGCATGAGTAAATAAATAAACAATTTACCTTCCTCGTTGAATCTCATGGAGCATGGCCTCTATATCGGCTTTGATCGCCGGCACAAACTTCCCCTCGGCGCGCGCCCTCTCGAGGTCACTCTCCACTGTCTGCAGCTGCGCCGCAAGCCCCTTCTGCGCCGCCGCGAGCTCCTGCACGTCTGCCCGCACCCGATTTAGCTCGGCGCTCATTGCGGCAACGGCGCGTACCTCCGCGTCCACCTTCAGCGACTTCTCGTAGATCTCGCGCACCTCCTCGTCGCGCTCGGCCTTGACCTCGGCAGCCGTGGCGGAGAGGCGACGGAGCTCCTCCTGAGTGGCGGCGAGGTCCTGCTTTAGGGCCACGTGGATGCCAGCGAGGCGCTGGTTGTCGGCGATGAGGTTCTGGATCTCGCGATGGCGCTTGTCGACGCGGTCTTCGAGGGCGCGGACCGCCGCAGCGGATGAGGAATGTGCGAGGCGCGTTTCGTCGAGGCGCGTGAAGGAGGAGGGCGCGTGTTTGCGCCCCGCCATTTTGCGGTTTTGAGAGAGTCTGGTTTTAATTTGAGGTACAATAGAGAGGATTGAGCGGGCAGTTGAGTGAGCGAGTGTGGATGTGGATGCTCTGCAACTGCTTTCTTCTGTCTCTCCCTGTTTTTATTTTACACCTTCTTAACTTTCAAATTTTACGTAAATGTCGCTCCAAATTTGATTTAACTATCATCATACTTAAGCGTTTTAAAGCTTTTAAAAGGACATTTAAAAGCTTAACATATCTTTAGAAAATTAATATGGTCTTAAGCTTATTTATAAATAAGAACGTTTAAAACTTGAAGAATTTGCTGAGCGAATAGAAAAATGCAAAAGAAGTTCATGAGATGAAATCGTTCAATTAATTAATCTCTGTAAACAAATTCTAGATAGAGAGTAAGTGGGCAAATTTTAATAAGCAAAATTTAAACATGTAAAGAATTTCAAATTCATTTAGTTTCCACTTTTACAAAATTTTCGCTTGAGTCCTATTTAAAAAAAAAAATATGAACGTGACATCTTCTATTAGATCTTAGTTAATCTCGATTGAAATTCACACGTTAAAATTTGAGTATGTTATATGTTAAAATCCAGATCATCTTCTATTTAAAAGTGTCACATATCATAATTAGATGAGTTCTAGAATAAAAAAATTATCCAAATTTTGACACGTGACAAATCTATATTTTGGCATATACCACTTTCAAATTGTGTTACCATTAATTTAACAAAATGGGTCACATTGAGTTTTCTTAAAAAAATAAAAACACAATTAAATAAAAAAAAAAAATATATATATATATATATATATATGTACTAACATAACATGTATAAAAAGCCTAAATATAGGGCTAAATTATTAGTTAAGCCGTCATCTATTTGATGAATTTGAAATTCTTTAGAACAAAATGACATGTTTGAATGAGAAAATTAGAAGGGAATTAAAATCTAAGAATTTTAAAAAAGTATTTCAAATAACTATAACAATAAAATTTGAAATTCACTCAAAAAATAAGGAAATTAAAATTCCATAACTAGTCCCTCTCTCTTTATTAGATGTGTTAATTTGACTCATGGCCAATAAGTCAGCCTTCTTAACTAACTCTTAAATAAGTCCCCATTTTATTGGCCCACCAATTCAATTTGGGTCAACCTTTAACTTTAACCAGCTCGCTTCAACCTTTGGCCCTATCTGGCTTGGCTTATCCTTCTACTTAGATTGCTTAGTTTGATCCAACTTGACTTGATCTTCCGCCTAGGTCGACTCGACTAGATTATTTAGTTCAACCAACTTGATTCGACCTTTGGCTTAGATTGACTCAGGTCAATAATCGGTCCAAGCCAGCTTGCCTTAACCTTAGGTCCTAGCTGATTTGATTCAGTTCTTCGGGTCAACCGACTTGAGTCAACCTTTAGACCCCAACTGACTTAGGTTGACCTTCGTTTAAGCCAACTCAAGTCAACCTTCAGCTCATGTTAACTTGCCTTAAATTTTGGCCTTAATTGACTCGCCTTGACCTTCGACTCTAGCTGACTCAACTTGATTCTTTGGGTTGGCTAACTTGGTTTGACTTCTATCTTAGGCTAACTCAACTTGACCTTCACCCTTGACTGACTCGACTCAACCTTCGACTCGATCTGACATGGCTTGATCTTTTGACCTAACTGACTTGGGTCGACCTTTGGCTCGAGTCATCTCGGCTCCATCTTTGACCTCAATCGACCTAGTTCGACCATCAATTTGGGTCGACTTGAGTTGATTCTTCGGCCAGGTCGAGTCTGCTCGACCTTGATCCCTTTAGCCTAATCTAGCTCAACTCGACCTTCAACCCGGATCGGCTCAGCTTGACCTTCAAGATAGGCCAAATTGGCTCAACCTTTGGCTTAGTTCGGCTCAACTTGACTTTCGACTCAGTCTAAGTTGATTAAATTCTTTGATTCAACCTTCAACTCAGGTTATCCCAACTTAATTTTCAACTCGAACTAACTTAACTTGACCTTCGACTATTTTGGCTTTTGTTACTTTTTTTGTCTTATAGACTTTTTTAGCCTCAATTCATGAAAATAAAGCCAAATCTTGTAGATTGAGCTAAAATGACAACTCTGACACATCATGTATACACATATTGAAAAAATTAAATTGCTAAATATTCTTTTAATATTTAAATTTAACTAATATTTTTTTAAAATTTTAATTTCAAAATATATACTTTTAAAACGAAAGTTTATTTTAGAAGAGAAATTTGACTATTTTATCAAAACAAAATATTTATGAAAAGAATTTGATTACAAATAATTTAAATATAATATTCCAAACAAAGCATGTAAATTTCTACACTCTTTTTTATAATTTTGTCTTATATATAAAAGGATAATTTGTCATTAATAGATATTTTTGGACATTATACAAAAGGACAAAACTATTCCCATTGATAACTCCTCCCATCTCCGTTCCATTCTCTTCAATATTTTCATGTATTTCGGTATTATAAATATTTTTTTTTCATGCTTTTTTTATGTTAACATAATCAAATAGTCAAATATGTAAAATTTATATTAATCCGAAATTATTTGATACCTTATTATATTATATAAATTAAAATTGGTATATCTCTCAAATATTTTTAAATATAAATTTTTTAATATTGTATTATTTATTTTTAGCAATATATAACATGGTTAAATATATGATATTAATTTTTTAACTTTTAATAAAAATTGAAATTAATTCTTTTTCGAAACTATCTTTTTGACACAATTTAATCTACAAATTAAAAAAATGCATGAATTCAATTATTTTAACAAAATTTTAAACTTAATATAAATTTATTTAACATTTCAAATATATTTTATGAATTGTTTATAACATTTAACGCATTCTCACTTCAATTTTAATTAAGAAATATAAATATATTTAAAACATCAAATCAAATAAATTTAATAAAATTAATTGAAAAGATTAAATTTACACAATTTAAAAATAAAAAACTAAATTAGTTCAAAATTTTAAAAAAAAATTAATTATAATTTTCACTTAAAATTAAAAAAATCAAAAACATATTTCACTAAATAATTAAAATATACTAACGTAACTCAAACATATTCACCAAATACATATATGTTACTTATATTTCATTGCAATCAATTCATTTTAATCAATCACTTGATTTCATTTAATTGTGACTCTTATGTATATAAGCTACCACATTTGTTCTAGAGCATGTTAATCTATAGTTATATACATCATATCAAATCAAATAAATCATAATTGGTGGTGACTAAACAATTTAATGTTATATGATGAATAATTTGTAAATAAACAGTCTACTGCATAGAATTACCCGTTCAAGTCGCATAATCAATGTATGATGATCTTCAAATACTCATACAGTAAACTTCATTTAAAGTTTGATCATGTCAAAAAAACAACTCAAAATATCATTGTATAAATGGTAGTTATTAACTAGTTACTAATTATGAATAAAAGATTACCAATTTTTATAAACGTGTTTATGCACTAAATCAATCCTGTATTGAGCCATTACAAATATTAAAAACACATTCCCGAATCAAATTTTCCGAAACGAAAAAGTATTTGTGGCCTATCAAATTCTCATCCAACCATAGCATATAAAAATCTTCGGCCGTTATTACATAAATGTTTTTAACAATCAATAGATTTTATATCTACCTACAAGACGGTCTAGTGGACTAAGAGAGAGACAAAAGCTTAAATATAATCTAATCTATCTGCACTTCTGGGATGGAGAACAAATCTTAAAACACAATTATGTCAACAATCTATGCAATAGCTCAGCCACAAGGAAAACATAACATATTTTGGCACAGCCAAACGACAAAATTCCAGACAGCTACTTGCAAGATAATCAAAGCCAAGAGAGTCCAACACACGGCAGAGTTTTAATCCAATCAGAACTCTGATGGAAGACTATGAATCCTCGAGCACAAACAACCATATACCAGGCACCTATTACAAAAAATCAATCGGAACCAAAGGGTCGAAATGGCATATTCTTTACCATTCAGAATAATAGGTGAAAACCTATGGAAACCTTACAAAGACAAGAAGCAAAACGAAAGTATTTGCTTGATGATAACAGATAAGAAAAACCACCGAGGATTGCTCATGTGCGAACCTAAAGTCTAGCAACTCTTCCCAGCACAACTATCCTCGGTCAAAATTAAACAATTGAAAGAATCATGCAGCCAACCAGACAACTGCTATGATCACCCATAGCTATAGGCTCACCATGCAGTAGCCATAACCAACACAAATTTTAATAGATAATAAAAAAACTATTTACTAACTGGCAACAGTCATAAAGGTTCCAACCAGATGCAATTTGACAAAACAATAAAAAGGAATCTTCAAAACCTCTCGGATGGGTAGTAGTTATTTCAAAAAGAAAACTTGATGCAAACAAAAAAAAAAAATAACATGAATCTTCTAAGTGCAACAAAATAGACAACACGAAAAAATTCTACGAACTTTAAAAATAAAGGAATTTCATTAGTTCGAGAACTCGCACTCTTTTATTAGGTCATTATAGGTACAATTAACACTATTGGCTTCAAGTAACTTAATATTGATGAACTTTTTAGTAGCTAATTTAAGGTTTAAACAGTTCAAACCAATATACTCATCATGTAACCTAAATTAAGCATGAATTCAACATTCAGTTTATAAAGGTTACGAGTATATAGCTCTAACTTATTGTATAGATTTTAAAGTTAAATGCAACATGCAGTCAGGAAAAACCTTTTTTTCCCTAGGAAAAAAGCAATTAGATTACAATTCCAATATTCTCCACTTGGGATTACTTGATCCGTAGAACTAGGACTTAACATAAAACATACAACCTGGCTGTTTTTGAAACATATAACACATGGATGAGCTAAAGATGCAATAATTTATCCAGAAAATAACACAGTTTCCAACCAAGACTAGAACATGTTTTCATGAAAGCAGTAGTCACTCGAAATAAAAATAAAACCTACTTTGGTAGCAGATTGTGCACTTGCCCCTTTAAAGGCATTCAGATGATCAAATTAATTCCTTAATTCCTGCCTAGAATTTAAAATCCCACCAGCAAGTGACAAAACAAAAAAGGAGCAAAGAGGTGATGTAAAAGTAAGTGAACAACCTACCTCTTTGCTATCATCTCAAGCTACCCGCCAATAGAATACAACAAATCCCTCAGACCATACATCACAGTACATAAAATGTTCTCTCTTGAAGCCCTCAGTATGGCCGTGAACGGTTCCCACCATAATTGTCACGCCTATCTGGACCAGAACCACCTGCATCTCTATAATTGTCTCTGCGTCTATCTCCACCATAGCCACCCCTGTTGCCCCTGTGGAATTTAAAAACATATAACAAAAGTTACCACATTGATTTAAAAATACAAACATTTATTACCGAGAATTAGGAAGTCATTTGTATAGTTAATAATACATTTAAAACTATTATAGCACAAAATACATCCCACTCTAATCAACTCAAACCCCTAGAATAAAAATCAATAGCAGCCTTTCATCAATTAATTATTATATTCTGAGTAACTCGTTCACACATTTCAAGAGCAGTCATTTTCAATGGCAAAATAAACGGTCAGCAACATTGTGAAAAATGATAAACAATTGAAATATGGAATACCCATGGTTATATGCAGGTGGAGCTTTTGGTGCAGACTTTTCTGCCATTGTAACAGCGATTTTGTAGCCCCTCAAATCATAATCTGAGATGAAAGATTAATGTTAAGTGTCTCTTTATGATAGAAGATAAACTGTGGTATCACAAAAGTAGGAGTAGGAGCAGTTAGATCAAATACTGTTGTAAAAACCGCCAGCAGAATGAGCTGCGGAGGGGTCTTCATACACAAGACAACCATCACCCTTGTTATTTCCTTTCTCATCAGTGTATAGCTTTATGTTCCAAGGCCACTGATCTTTGTACCCCCTCTTTTGTTTTATTCTTCCAACCTAAACAGTTACGAAGACATGAGAGAGTGAAGCTCAACACATCAGCAAAATCAGAGATATGCTAATAAATACAGAAAACAAAATCTATAGCATGTTCTGTCAGTTCACAAGAAAAATCAACAAATGTGCTCAGGGAGAAACGAGGGGGTTAACTATTTCCAGTGTAAATAATGCAGAATTCACTGACATACACATGCATGTTGGATAAGAAGATGGATAATATGTTAATTTACTTTGAAAAAGCCAATTTCATTCAAACCATTGCTCATAGAACAAATAACTCTCTTTATAGAGCTCGCACAAAAGTCAACAGATCAGAATATTACTTGTCCAATGCCTCCAAAAAGTTCTCTCAATTCTTCAATAGTCACATCCGGAGGTAAGTTTGATATGTAGATTCTAGAGTTGTCACAGGAATCCCCACAATTCTCATCGCATTGCTTCACCTTAGCAGGGGGCTCAGCAGGAGCTCCACCAAATCCACCTTGACTACCGGCACCATAGCCACTATCATATCCAACCGGTTGCCCAGACCTACCACCATTATGTGCATCTCCGCCACCATAACCACCAGTATTACTCCCATATGGTGGAGGATAAGATGCAGGTCCACCAGTATAGCTAGCAGGTGGAGGAACTGCATCAGTTTCATAATTTGAACTCCCACCGGAAGAATTGTATGCAGGTGGATAGTTTCCACCAGCCCCACCATAAGATTGGGCTGCAGGTGCAGGAACTTGACCATAGCCACCATCTTCTCTGCCTTGACTACCTCTATGGCCTCCCCCACTTCTACCAACACTATTATTCCCCCTACTACCATTATAGCCATTACCTCTTCCTCCATCATAGTTACCAGATCTACCCCCACGACTGTTGCCATATCCCCCTCTATTATAACCACCACCACCACCACGATCATTAGCACCAGCAGGAGAAGGAGCACCACATTTGTTACATTCAACCCTTCTCGCAAAGTTCAAATTCCCACAACTATATAATAATACCAATTTTCCAATCAAATATAGAAACGTAAGAATCATTAGGTGTATTACATATCCACAGTTCCGTTCCAACTACTGAAAACACAAAACATCCTCCAGAAAAAAAGGGGCAAAATAAGAAAAGCAAATCGGAGGATAAAATCTCAAACCTTGAGTTAGGGCAACGCCAGTCACCGTCTCTACCACTTCCGCCGCCGCGGCCACCACCTCTCCCACCACGATCCCCGCCTTGATACCCACCAGTAGCGATTAACACACAATTAAGACATTTTACGATTCAAAAAAGATAAGGATGAAAAAATAGAGAGAATATTCGAAACCTCGTCCGCCAAATCCTCCGCCTCCCCTACCACCGTAACCGCCGCCGTCGTGACGCCCATATCCGCCACCATCTTGGTCGTAATTCCCAGACATGATTGGAATCCGATAAGGAATTGTGGAGACGGGAAAGAGAGGAAGAGAAGTTGTACAAGTACAACGGAGCATACAGGGACTGTTACTCTGAAGTGTTCTTATACATACTAGAAACACTTCTTTTCTCATCATAAAAAAAATAATTATTATAATAATTAATAAAATTAAAACATATTATTAAATTATAAATAATTTTCATGAAAATTAATTATAAAAATAATTTTTATTATAAGTAATTAACTAATTTTTTAATGTGTATAATAATTTTAATTTAAATGCTTAAATATGTTTTTTATTTTTCAATGTAAATTGGAATTAGTCCTCAATTAGAAACTTGAATCAATTTAGTCCTCTAATTATAGAAATACGCGGACTTAATCCTTTCAACCAAATTTTATTAAGTTTATTAGACGTTTTAAACACATTTCATCATAGTATTTAGTATTGTAGTTTGTTTACACCGTTTGACATATTTTAATTTCCATGTTAACTAAGAAACAGCGTTTGAAACGTCAACTAAACTCAAAAAATGGGTTTAAAGAACTAAATTCATGTATTTCTAAAAATGAATAACTAAATTGGTTTAAGATTTCTATCGGGACCTAATTTCAATTTTTGCTAAAAGTTGAAGGACCAAAACATATTTAACCTTAATTTAAAAAGATAATAATTTAAAAAATAAAATTATAAAAAAATTATAATTAAAAGTTGTTAAAGGAAATTCCTTCATTAATGTTATTATAAATAATAAAATAAGAACTTAATTTAAATGTGAGAATACCTTTTTAAAATATTTCTTTTATAGTTAAGCTTGTTTTACTTATTTAATTTAAATTTATGAAATAAATTTTTTTTTCATTTTAATATTTTTAGAATTCCTTATTTATAATAATTTTGTCATGTTTAAATTTTTTATACTAGATGTTGTTAATTGTTGAAGTGATAAATATGGAGAGATGAAAATAAAAATGAAGGATATTATACATGTAAGGAGTTAGAAAATAGTTAAAAGTAGTAGTAGTTTTAAAAGGAGAAACTCAATTATTTTATTATTAGAAGTCATAATATAAATATAATTGTCTATTAATCGAGTTTCATTTTATCAAAATAATTTGTTTAAGACTTTTTTCTAAACTTTTTCTTTATATCTTATTTAACTTTTTAAGCTCGTCTCTCATATGTCTAGAGACTACAAGTGGATTCACGATAGAGAGATCTACACTTCTGATCAAACAACAGAGTAAGTTCATTCTTTACTCTATTTTTGAGTTAGTTTAGCATTTTGAGACACATGAAGTTCTAGGGTCCATGCATGTGACTCAAAATAGCTCATGGTGAATCTATGTGTAATTATAATTATAATTATATGCTCTGATATGTGATCTAATATAGGAAGTTAAAGTATCGTGTGAGAATTAGAGATCTAAGAACAACCTTGATTCAAGGGTGTTTTCTACACCAAGTAAAGGAAGTTAATCTTAATCTTTGTACATTTGATTTATACTGATTAAATTTATTATTCATACCCTGTGATTTGATTGTGAATTCGTAACGTTGCACTTGTTGATTTGTTTGATGTGTGTGTGAATTGGTTGAATGAGTAATATGTGTTTGCATGTTATTGGATGTTCTATGAATTATAGTATGAATATCTGGGGTGGTATCTTTGACTTCTAATGAGTCATTTTAAATGAATTGGTTTTGTTTTTAACTTGAATAGAGGATGAAAAAACTTATTATAGCCAAAGGTACCACTACTTGTTGGTCGAGTGTTAAATTTGGGTTTGGCAGAGTGTTAGGGGAGGCTTGCTCGTTGGACGAGTATAATCTTGCTAAGTGAAAGCCAAACTCGAGTTTGGTAGAGAATCAGGGGAGGATGGGTAATCAGCGAGTCTGGTCTTAGTTGGGCACATTCGTTATGCATTTTATTCGTGTGCTTAACTCGATGGGTGAGTCATTTAGTCGTCGAGTGAGTGTCCTTCCAAAAGTAACTCGTTGAGCGAATCTGTCATATGTGGTATGTGATAGGTGTTTTGAAAATGAAAATGATCTTTGAGAAATTATTTCATTTGGAGTGATTGGGAATTTTAAGAGAATGAAAACATGATATATTGATTAAAGATTTTAGTTATGATTGTGTATATATATAAATATGATGTGGAATGAGAAACTAGTAATTTCTAAGGGGAATTACTACTATGTTATGATGATGTGTAAAGTGTATTGATGTTAATAGTTTGTAGTTAGTTTACCCTAACTTTACTAAGTATTGGACTTAGGGACCCATGTAGAGGAAAATACTGAAGGTGAGAGTTGAAGGAGGTCGTCATCGATAGATTTTGTGTTGATAAAAAGAAGAAGATGGACATCTAACTTTAATAGAGTGTTGATGACGATGATGACTTATGAAAAAGTATGGAAGACTTAATGATGATTCATGAAAAAATGTTGAAGACTTAAAAAATGTTTGGATTCAAGAGATACATTGAAGACTTAAGAGTTTAGTTATTAAAGTATTGTAATTTATATATCTTATTTATGGTAGCTAAATTAGTAGGTCAAGAGTCAAAGGCAGAACCCAAGCAACATAGCACCGAGAGAGTTTTAATTTTTACAAAACTCACTGAAATAATTGATTATCTTTTGTGATAATCAATTATCTTAGTAAAAATTGATTTTTAGGAAAGTTTCTGTAATAATCGATTAATGAAGTTAAAAGATTTTTGAGAAAAGCCTCTGTGATAATTGATTATTACTTATGATAATCAATTATCTTTGATAGTTGTAACTTGACTTTTCATATTCTTAATCTAATTTGGAAAATGACTTCTATAAATGAATGTGAGAGTTCATTTTACAAAACACAAAAGTTACAAAAGTTTGAGTATTTGAGAACTTTTTGTGTGGAAGGCTTTGAAAAACTTAGTATGGGTAGAGCGATAACTTTTACCAAGTGGGTTCTTGCGTGATTGAATGTTGTTGATGTTGTTAGGAGATGATGTTCATCCTCTTTCTGTGACAAAGGAGATGTTCATTTTTTGTGTGTGATTCAAGGAAGGTGTTTCTGCATCTCTCATGTGATTCAAGAGAGGTGTCTTCGTCCTTTGTGTGATTCAAATGATTCAAAGGAGGTGTTCATCATTGGATTTCAAGGAAGGTGTCTTTATCTTTTGTGGATTCAAGAGAGGTGTTTTTTTATCCTAAATTGCTCTTACTCGTATTTGTAATCTTAGTTTATTTTTAGCATTTAGTTAATCCCTCTTTAGAAAGATTAACACAACTGAACGTATGATCTTTTCATCTGAACCACTATAAATACCTTATGCAATTTTCTCTTCCCTACTCTCTTTATTTTATTGTGGTTATTAAAATAAAGAAAATAATTTTAATTGAACTTTGATATTATAAGGGGAAAAATTTAAAAGCACAATTTTTATTAAGAACCCAATTCACCCTCCCTCTGATTTTTGTCCACACGCGAATATTCCACTACACAATTCTAACATTTGGCATCAAGGATTAAATCTACTACCGATCATATTACTTGGTAGGGGAGGTGACCCTATCATGAGATGGATATAGTCCTTAAAAGGCAAAGGGGGTATGATGGTGCATGGTCTCAAATTCTAATCAATATACTAAGTCTTTAAGAGATCGAGATTGAGGTATGATGAGTATGAAAAAGTCATAAGTACCTTTATGATTATATTATTCTATGGTTTGTACAAAGTGTTTTGGTGCATGATTTTTAATTGTATGTATCATCTTTTATTATTACCATAATCTATAAATGTTAGTATAATCTTAAATAACTCTAGCTTACTCTTGTATTTGTATTTGTTTGTGATTTATTCACTAGCATGATTATATTATTATACGTGATCACAAGATAATGCAGGTAAGAGGTTGAGAAGTAGTGAAACAGTTAATGATCAGTTAGAACATAATTATTGTATATGTATATATCTTTTGAAATTTATAAATCTTTGTTGAAAAATTTTATACATTTTGAGAACTTGTATCTTAATTTTCGATGAGTACTATATATATATATATATATATATATATATATATATATATATATGTGGTTGATTATTGTCTAATATCCAAATTGTAATATTTCGGTTAGTTAGCCGTGTAAATCTATTAGATTGGGATGCTATATTAAGTAACAAAATTAAAAATTGCATAAAGGCTACGTTTAATAATATTTCTAAATTATATTTTATTTTTTATTAACTGAAACTTTATGTAATTTTGTTGCCAATATTTGATAAATAACATTTTTAACAAAAACTAATATTTTAAGACACTTTTAAATAATATTATCAAAACACTATTTTTTATTTTTTGAATGATTACAATATTTGCCATATTTTTTTACTTCTTACATAACCTAATAATTTCATTAACTTTCTACGTCGTTCTGCAATTGTGTTACTCAATCATAGATTGTATTGTATTTTTATTACAAAATTATATTTTGTAGAATTTTATTTTAATTTCAGAGTGAATTAGTTCAGTTATGTCATATAAAAATTTAATATAAATCGGGTCAAATAATTCAAATATTAATTTAGTTTATCGATTAGATTATAACTGAATTAGATTTATAACCATTAATTAATCCCTTTAATACCATTTTGTGTATGGAATAAGCCATGCTTAGAGTATTCACATTTAAGTATAGAAAGTAGCCACCTTACGGAGTAAGGAATACTTTTGTCAATAAACTTAAAGTTCCATAAAAAATTAAATTATATAAAAAAATCATAAATATATTTATTTACACATTCTTATATATTTTTTCAGTAATCGAGCAAATAATTTTAAATATTTGGTTTATTGAATATATAACCTACAATATATCCATAATAAAATTATATATATATATATATATATATATATATATATATATACACACACGTAATTTCCTTCTAAATCCTCTTACTGGCAGAAAGTTTAACGTAATTGTTTTTTCGTTTTCCATGTTTTCTATACATTTCTTTGTGCACAATACGTTTACGCATTTCCATCTTCATTATCAGAAAAGAAACAAACAGGATTCTTAATCACGTCATGCCACTGATATGCAATTTCCTTTTTCTTATTAATGGAAAAGAGTCAGATTAACGATACATATTGAATCAGTCAATTTGCAGAGGCATTGAGGTAACATATTCTGCAGAAACATGGGCCATAAGGACTCATATTGCAGCATTATGAAATGAACCCTTTTCTCTTCAAATCCTCTACAGCATCCTTTATAATCTTCTCCATTGGAATGAATTGCAAACCCAAATCCATAAGTTTCTTTGATCCATCCTTCACTCTCAACAATCCTGGTTGGGTATCTCGTTGCATCCTTCAAAGGGAAATTACAAAGTACATCATGTTCAAGTTATGTATTAAGGTATCACTATAAGAACTATATGAACCTTCTATTTTTGATTATGAAGACAATATACAAACAAGTCTATAAGAACGAATTGCAAAGTGCACACTACCTACAACATACACTATCCATTGCAGCACAAGGGTACATAATAGTTCATAACCATAAGAAACCACAGCCTGAAGATGAATAGCATGCAAGATAGATAGATTAGTAAGCGCATGAATGAAAAGTGAAAACCAACGTTGCACTACACATGAACCAAATTGTGTTCAAATAAGAGTAAGAAGTTTCTTCAAGAATCAAGCAATATATCTAATTCCTGAATTACCGACCAAAAGATTATTGCATTATATTGTGTATACAGAATCAGGTGTGTGGCTTACTTAGGCACATTGTACTCTGGATAAAGTTCAGCAACTTTTGCTACAAAATCACCATAGTGAGAGATAGCTTCAACACACAAATGCCTACCAACTGCAGATTTGTTCTCATACACCAAAATATGTGCCAATGCTACATCCTTGAAGTGGACTGGTCCCATAAAAAAATTCTCATATGTATCATCACAACCTGCAACACAACAAATACTCAGTAAACTCCTAAAAAATTATAAATAGGGTAGCTTGATAATGGTGTCAGCAATGATTAACACTTTGTAGATTGCAAAAGCTAATGAAAGGAGTACTACTACTTAATCAAACAAGTCTAATACTTTTCACGAAGGTATCAACTTCTAAATATCTACACAGCTATACAATCAACTATGCAGTAATAGGTCTTATAAAATGAGTCTAATAACTTGGTAACAACGACTGTAGCTGTATTTACATGTTAAAAAGTTATACATTATCCATCACAGGATCCCAAACAAGGTGTTAAATAGTGCTAGCACATAATCAAGATTTTTGGGTATCCACGGCTCTGCAAAAGTGGCCGCCTTTATTTGCCATTTCAAAACCTTGTTCCCTTTTAAAAATTTCCTTTATCCTTCTAAGTATATCTCAAACCCCTTTTCGCACAATTCAATACTATGCAATCTACTTTTCTCGTGGCTCAAAAATACTTTGGTAACATTGCCACAATATTTTAGCACTTCTCCAGTATACATTCCCAATATTCAAGGAAATTCCTACAACAAAATTATCAAGAAATATCTGCAAAATCAACCTGATTAACCAGCAGTCTCTACCTTGTAGTAGGCGAACAAACATGACCATGCTTGCATTAAGCCTCGGTGCAATAACAGGACCCACAACAGTGCCAGGATTCACCACAACAACATCTAACCCAGTCTCCTTTGCAAAATCCCAAGCTGCTTTCTCGGCCAAAGTCTTTGACAATGGATACCACAACTGTTACACACACACACACACACAAGAATAAGAAGCCGAAAATGACAAAAATGAAAACACTTTCTTACCCCCTTTTGCTTGCAAAATTCAATATCAGTCCAGCAGTTCTCCCTCTTGGGAACGTCACCAGGCCAATTGGGGCTCGGAACAATGGCGGAGATGGAGGACGTGACCACCACGCGACGCACCCCTGCTTCTTTCGCCGCCGTTAGCACGTTCAAGGTGCCCTTTATCGCCGGGTCCAGAAGCTCCTTCTGCATTAAGACCCAAATGGGGTCATGCAAAAACCAAAAAGATTGAAAATTTTCCAGGAGCTCGACGGAACAAGACCTGAGGGTCCTGGACTTGTTCAATAGTGCAGGGAGAGGCCACGTGGAACACGCCGGCGCAGCCGCACACGGTGGCGAGGACGGAATCGTAGTCGAGGAGATCCATCTGGAAGAGGCGGAGGCGTGCCGGTGCTCCATCCAAGGCTTCTAGATGCTTCGTCTCGGCCTCATCGTCTGTTAGAAAAGTTGTCCCCATACTGTGTAAGTTTTGTGATGAAATGAATGTATAAGTGAGAGAGTAAGGAATGTATTAACTGAGAATTTGAACGGTGGCGTGGACGGTGTAGCCGCGGTCCAAAAGGAGGTGGACGAGCCATGAACCGATGGCGCCGCTGCCGCCGGTGACACACACCACCTTCTCCATTCTGCAACTGTATTTTATCAACCTCCCTCCAGTTTTGTTCTGTAATAATTATATGTATTGCCTCACTGAAATTTATTTTCTTTATCGTATCATATTGCAATTATCAATAAATGTCAGTCTAATGGGTAAAAGTTAGACTATATTTCTAGCTGTTAATATGAAAATTTTATTTGTTAGAGGTCTATAATTATATCTATAATTTCTTTATTCATAATATATGTCTACGTGCCAGATCTTGGAGAGTTCTCACGGAAAAAGTAATCAATATATCTACTATCAACGCGATGGAAAGACTTAGGTCTTTGTTTTAAATGACGGATTTGAAATCATTTACCATAAACATAGAAAGCGAAAAGAAAAAGATTAAAAAAACACAGAAGTTAATACAAATTTGTTAGTATATACTTTTTTCATATAAGAGAAGAGATTTGCAATTAAATTTGAGAAAATTAAACGTACTTTATTATATTATATTATATATATATATAATAATAATTTATTTTAACTTAATAAATATTCTGTAAATAATAATAATATAAATAATAAATAATATAATATAATAATATAAATAATAAATTATATAATATAATAATATAAATTTGGTGGTCGAGTAGAGTTTCATACTAATTTTTTATTTATTTAAAATAAAATATCATTCACAAATGTTTTGTAATATTTTTTTCAATACTATGAAAAATATTAATTAATTTTATTAATTTTTTTAATTTATTTCTTTAAAGTGTAGTATTAAATAAAAATTTAAAAAATAATTATAACTCATACAGACATTAATTTATACTACTTATTATTTAAAGAGCAAAATGGTAATCTCTCTTTTATATATATTAAAATATATTTTTTATCTATCACATCAATCAAATCACTCACAAACTCTCACAAACTTTACTTCCAAAGTCACTCACAATCACCTCTAAATCCCTTAAAAAAAACAACACACATTTCCCTTTCAAATTCACTCAAATCCATCTTCTTCCTCTCCCACAAAACCATCTATCCAAGTGAACAAAGCCTTAAGGAGGTATGCAGGGGAAGGAGAAAAATGGAGATAGTTTGACCAAAATGTAGAATGAAAAGTAGGGTTAGGCTCCATTATAAATTTTTGAAAAAAATACATGGATTGGATTAAATTCCTTAAAGCTTAGATTTCCTAGGCTATATGGAAATTCCATATTTAAGGATAAAGTTATAAAGGAGTTTGGGAAATGGGAAAACAACAAGTGGAAATGGAGAGTAAAATGGAGAAGGAAATGGTTTTAATGGAAGTTGCCTCAAGTAGATGAATTTGAGAACCTAATACAACAAGTAACAGTAAATAAGGAGAGTGTGTATTCTTGGTTTTGGAAAGATGAGAAAGGTAAATATACTGTTAAATCTGGATATTCAAAAATACAAAACTTTTCTAATGGGAAAACTCTTATTTGTACAATATGTTATGGATTGTAAAAGTAGCTCCCTTTGCACAATTTTTAGCTTGGAGGGTAATCATGAATAAGGTGCTTACAAGGATAAATATGAGGAGGAGAAGAGTAAAATTAACTGATGTTTCCTGTATATTTTGTGGGCTAGAAGAAGAGACTAATACACATTTATTCCTCACTTGCAATGTAACAATAAAGATTTGGAACATGTGTAACAGGTGGGTGGAAGTGAGTGCGGTGCATCATAATCAACTTAAAGCTCATTTCCAACAATTTGAAGTATTGACCCTTAATAGTAAGGGAAATAAGTTATGAAAGGGTGTATGGGTTTCAATTATAAGGAACATATGGGATCACAGGAACAAAATTGTGTTTAGACAAGAGAAAGTAGATGTAGAAGAAATATTTACTTTGGCACAATTAAATGCTTGGGCTTGGATGAAGTATAAAATTGGTAAGGTTAATTTCTCTTATTCAGACCTGGATTCTTTGTCCAATTCAGTGCCTTCATTCTATTACTTAGAAACATAATCATAATCACAAATAGGGGACTAGGTAGGGACCCCAGATGCCTATCAAGAAGTAAGAAATGTGATTCAGGTGCTTTGTCCCTTCTCAAGACATCCTAACCATGTCAGGCTTTTAGTTTTGTACTTGTTTTGTTTGCGCAGGAAATCAGGAAAGATTTGTCTCATGCAACCCTTATCATATTTAGAGGCAACTTGGAAATACCAAGATCAGATGCAAAACAAAGGTGTATCAGTAAATGGATATCAAGGAATACAAACCCAAACTTTGGACCTGATGTAGCTTTGTAATCACTCTATATAAATGTCTAGAGGGAGAGTTAGCTGAATTTTGTTAAATTTAAATGTATGATGTTTACAATAGATAAATGCTTTTATAATAAGAAAGCACAATAAAAAAAACTTTGTAATTTTTTATATTAATTTATATATATATATATATATATAATGTTGTTTCATATTACTCATCTTTGATTGCTAGAGAAGATCACAACCGAGGAGATACAACACCAATGAGCATGAGCCAAATTCACATATAAGGGATTGACACCACTCTTAACCCAAAACCTTACCTTGTGTTTGGATGGAACATTTCAATAATACTTAGAAATTGAAACGCTTTGTATTTGAATTGTTTGTAATTAAATTTCATTCATTTTTTAAATAACTTATTTGGATAAGGAAATTAAAATACCTTACATTTCAATTTCTTGTTTGAAAAAAAAATTGAATTTATTGTGAGATAAAATTTAATTTTAACAATATTTCTTTTACGCTTAATTATGTTTTGCGTTCATGATAAATTTGGAAACATGCTCGATAACCCAGATGGGTCGGGCAGACCCAACTACGCAATTGGATTGGTTAGACCCGACGACCCACCCGAGCTGGACCGACTGGGAAGCCCAGACAAGCTGGGTGGCCCGATGATCTAGAGCCTGATGGCTCATACTACACGATTGTGCCGTCAAGTTCGTCAATATGGCCCAGTTCAACCCGTCTAGGTCATTGGCCCAATGCTCCAGACGGGTCTGACGACCTAAACGGACCTAAGTTGGGCCCGTCCGGATAGTCTGGCTCGTACGAATCATCAGGGCTGTCTGGATCGTCGAGATCGTCCGAGTCATCGGGCCCATCCGGGTCATCATTCCCGTCAGGGTTGTTAGGCCCGTCCGGGTAGTCGGGCTCATCCGAGTCGTCGGGCCTGTCCGCGTCGTCCAGCACTTCCGGGTCGTCACGCACGTCCGAGTCGTCGGGCTCGTCCGGGTCGTCGGGCTCATTTGGGCCGTCGGGCTCGTTCGGGTTGTCTAGCTCGTCTAGGTCGTCAGACATGTTTGGATCGTCCCGCCCGTCCGGGTCGTCCGACCCATCCGAGTCGTCGGCCACGTTCAGGTCGTCGGGCTCGTCCAAATCGTCTAGAGTGTATTTTAATGAAGCAGTTCATTTTTTTGAAGAATTTACATTTCTTTGTAATGAAATGCTTTGTTTGGATAGAGAAATTAAAAATCATTTCATATGCAAGAATTTTTTTGAAGGATTTCAATTAGCTAAATTAGTAGAAATTCAAATACCCTCAAAATAAGTGGAATTTAAAATTCTTCTTACTCAACCTCACATTCTAGACGATCTGGACGGACACGACGACTCGGACATACGCGACGACCCAGACAGGCCCGACGACCAGAACATGCCCGATGACCCGGACGGGCCCGATGACCCAGACGGGCCCGACGACCCGGACATACCCGATAACCCGGACATGCCCGACGACCCAGACATGCCCGATAACCCGGACATGCCCGACGACCCGAACATGCACGACGACTCGGACGTACCCGACGACCCGAACGGGCCCGACGACCAGAACATGCCCAATGACCCGGACGGGCCCGACGACCCAGACATGCTCGACAACCCGGACATGCCCGACGACCCGGACTGGCCTGACGACCCAAAAGAGCCCAACGACCCGGATGGGTCCGACGACCCAAACAGGCTCAACGACCCAAACGTGCCCGACGACCCGGACGGGCCCGACGACCCAAACGAGCACAACGACCCAGACGGGCCCGTACGAGTCGTCAGGCCTGTCTAGGTCGTCGGGTCTGTCCAGGTCGTCGAATGTGTCCAAGTCGTTGGTCCCATCCGAGTTGTCGAGCTTGTCCGGGTCCTCGGGCCCATCCTAGTCGTCGGACCTGTCCAGGTCTTCGGGTCCGTCTGGGTGTACGGGCCCGTCTGGGTTGTCAAACTTTTCTAGGTATTCAGCCCCGTTCGGATTTTGGGCTCGTCCAGGTCGTTGGGCCCGTCCAGGTCGTCGGACTCGTCTTGATCGTCGGGCCCGTTCGTGTTGTCGGACCTGTCTAGAGCATTGGGCCAATGACCTAGACGGGTTGGATCGTGCCATATTGACGAACTTGACGACACAATCGTCAGTATGGGCCATCGGGCCTCTAGAACATCGATCCACCCAGCTTGTATGGGCTTCTCAGTCAGTCCAACTCGGGTGGATCGTCGGGTCTAACCAATCTGGTTGCGTAGTTGGGTCTGCCCGACCCATCTGGGTTGTCGAGCATGTTTCCAAATTTATCGTGAACTCAAAATATAATTAAGCGTAAAATAAATATTGTTAAATTAAATTTTATCTCACAATAAATTCAATTTATTTTTTCCAAACAAGAAATTGAAATGTCAAGTATTTTAATGTCCTTATCCAAACAAGTTATTTAAAAAATGAATGGAATTTAATTACAAGCAATTCAAATACAAAGTATTTCAATTTCTAAGCATTGTTGAAATGCTCCATCCAAACACAAGGTTAGAGTATTTGAATTTCTACTAATTTAGCTAACTAAAATCCTTCAAAAAAATGTTTGTATTTGAAATGTTTTTTAATTTCTCTATCCAAACAAAGTATTTCATTACAAAGAAATCTAAATTCTTAAAAAAATGAATTACTTCATTAAAATACTCTATCCAAACACACTCTTACCTTGTCTTTGGATGAGGTAATTTAACAATTCTAAGAAATTGAAATGTATAGCATTTGAAATTCTTGTAATTGAATTTCCATCATTTTCTAAATAACTTGTTTGGATAGGGTAATTAGAATACCATACATTTGAATTTCTTGTTTGGATAAGACAATTGAATTTCTTATAAAATAAAATTGTGACTTGAACATTTCATCGAATATGTAGTAGGCAAATGGGAAAAAAATGATAAACACAAAATATTAAACTAACATTGAAACCTAAATCCCAAATGCAACAACCAAAAAAGGAAGAACAATGAAAATAAAACAAAAAATAGAGAAGAAAAGGGAAAGAACAAGTTGTGATGGTGTGAAGGAAATAAAAATGTGGTGGAAGAGGAAGAATCCAGTGTACCTGCAGAGGAGTAGAATGGGTTGAGCCTGAGAGAGGAACAATGACGGAGCAGAGCCTGAGAGAGGAACAATGACGGGGCACACTAGAATAGTGAGAGAGGAACAGTGACGGGGCACACCAGAATATTCCCATGAGCAGAGTGTACAAAGTGTGAGGTGAAGAATTTGAAATTCTAACTATTTTGAAGGCATTTCAATTACTACTCTTTTAGTTAATTAAAATTCTTTAAAAAAATACATGCATTTCAAATACCTTTTAATTTCTCTGTCCAAACAACACATTTTACCACAAAAAAATTTAAATTCTTTAAAAAAATGAATTGACTCATTAAATTATCCCATCCAAACACAATCTTAAGGTAATAAGTTTATGGGCCTTGATATTCTATGGTGCTCAACTTTCTCATTTTTAATTTTACTCAATATGAAACTTAGACTCACACTTGAATTCCCAACGATTATATACTAATATCAAAATAATAACTCCATGGAACATGATTTTTAATCTCATTATTAATGGCTGTGAAATATATAATAGTGAGGGGGTGTGGGTGTATAGTAATAATATGAGCATTTCTTTCTTCAATAATGTTAGTTTTGTTGTTGTTATTCTTGAAAACGGAAGGTATTCTACATTGAGCTTGGATTTAAAAAGATATTTTAATGGAGTTTATATTAGTTTTAGTTCAACTAGAAAGATATTATATATTAATAAATAGAATATTTAATTTTAGATTTTATATATAAATCGGAAGGTATTGTACATTGAGCTTGGATTTAAGAAAATATTTTAGTGCCAATAGAGTTTCATATTAGTTTTAGTTCAATTAGAAAGATATTATATATTAATAAATAGAATATTTAATTTTAGATTTTATATATAAATAATTAATTAAACTTATGTATGTTTAAATTATGGTGTTATTTTATATATAAATAGTTAATTTATTTAAGAAATTTTTAAATTATTTTATGTTTTCATAAATTATTTAATTAATTTGTTAATAATATATTCAACATATAAAATATTTCCGGACATTGCTTTTTCCATTTGTTTATTTTAAGTACTATTTTTCATAATTTAATTTTTCAAGTCTTAATATTAGTAAAATGAATAAATTATTTATAAATTGTTTTGTAATTTAAAAAAAATTAAAAAAATTATATATTTTTAAAATTTTATTGTGATAAATTAGCTACAAATTTATGAGAGTAAAATTGTGAGAAAAAAAAAGTATGGATTAGCTATGGATTAGTAAGAGAAAAGTTGCGACAAATTACCTACGAATTAGCAAGAGAAAAGTTGCGATAAATTAGTTACAAATTTGCGAAGGAAAAGTTGCGACAGATTAGTTACGGATTAGCGAGAGAAAAATTGTGACAAATTAGCTACAAATTTGTTATAAATTCTAAAACTTTCTAACTTCATTTTAGCAAGGGATTAAAGATGAACTAGCTACGAAATAGTGAGAGATTATATTCTTTTCTAATTAGCTACCTGAATTTAGTTACGGAAGATTCACTAACAATTTCATAGTTAATCTGTAACAAAAGTTGTTAGTGAGAGATTAGTTATGGATTAACTATGAGATTTTTCTTAGCTAATATGCAACTTTTTTGTGATGATCCTTATAAGAGAATAAAGTATATTTGTTTTGGAAAAGATGTATGCTAGTCGTGCTTCTTGCTAACTTGCTACCTTGAGACCAAAAGATTGTGCCAAATTTTCAAGGGTTTTTATTTTGAAAACTTCGTTAAGAAAATTGGTCATGTGTTGAGTGAGAATTATCATCAAGTATGAAAGACTTCAAGATTAGTAATGTCACAAGATTTTTCATTAAGGACTAATTCAATTTTGTTCTTCACACCAAGAGTCACTCATCATAAATCTACTCAAAAAATGATAGTTGTTAGCTTCAAGAATGGGAGACACAAGATTGGTCGCATGGTTTTTACTTGAGTGCTTCTTGCTACCTTGAAACCAAAAGAATGTGCCAAATTTTCAAGGCTTTTTATTTTGAAAACTTTGTTAAGAAGATTGGTCATGTGTTGAGTGAGAATAATATCATTACATACTAAAGACTTCAAGATTAGTAATGTCACAAAATTTTTCATCAAGGATAAATTCAATTTTGTTCTTCACATTAAAAGTACTCATCATGACCTTACTCCAAAAAATGATAGTTTTTAAGAATGAAATACACAAGATTCATTGCATGGTTTTTACTTGAGTGAAGATTCAATAAATTATAAATAGAAACAATTTCATTTGTTATTCATATAAGGTTACAAACAAAAGCAACATCGACAAAAAAAAAATGATGTGAACATGTAATAATTACTTTGGAAAAAAAGAGAACTTTGATACCATATAACATAAGAAAGGTTCTCTACTTCATCATAATTTTCTTGAGGAAAACTCAATGTTAAATAATGAATGAATGAAAGACAAATAGAATAAGAATAAAAAACAAAAACAAAATAATATTTATGAAAAATTAATGTACAAACAGTACAATCAAAAGCTAAATATATATACAAAAGAAAAGAAAAACTAAAGCAATTGTTAGATGAGAGTTTATTAAAAGTTTTTTTATAACATTATAATTTAGCTACTAAATTTTTGTATTATCTATTAACTATATTATTAATGAATAATTTAACTTAATTTTTCAAATGTTCAATGTCATCTTATCTAAAAATAGTTTAGGTTATCAATCCCTAATAACTCTAAGTTACCTACATTTAGGACAATATGTGAATATGTGGTAGTTAATACACCTTTTTCTTCTCTCTCTCTATATATATATATATAGTTTTGGTATATTATATTTCTAGACTATAAATTGTGCATTTTCAAACTAGAAGAACGAAAAATAGGGTATCTTTTTTAGATAAACTCAATTTAAACTTCAAAATGAAGAGAAATAATATCTTTTAATGTTGTTACTTTTTTAAAATTATTTATTGTATGGACCAGTTGCCTCTTTCTCATTTTTGCATGTACCTAAATCTATCCATAAATTATTTACATGAAAAAAGTCACTGTAAAATAAAATTTGACCTCACTTTTATCTTGTGTTGATACAACTATTCAAAAAAAATTTGAGGGTACGGATAATTATATAAAATCATGTTTATTTCAAAAGATCAACTATGAAAAACGCAGACGAATTTGCAAAACAATCAGATAATTCAATCTAGTCTAAAATAAAAAGATTTGCGTTGATTCATTCACGTTTTACCATTTTATCCTCCAATTTTGTTGCACATATTAATACAGATTATATATATATATATATATATATATATATATATATATATTATATTATTTATTATATATTATATATATATATATTATTTAATATTATAATTTATTATTTATATATATAATAATATTAATAATATATGATAATTAAAATATTATTAAAAATATAATAATTAATATATTAAATTATAATAATTAACGATGCATGTAAAATAAATATTATTAATAATTAATATGTTTATAATAATTAATAATAACTGAAATATGTTAAAAAATAATATATATATATATATATATATATATATATATATATAATAATTATTAATATATAATAATTAATAATAATAAAGATATATAAATATGTATAATAATTAAAATATTGTTAAATTTTAATGTTTTTATCTCATTTAATAATTATTTTATTTTATTTTTATCATCAAAGGTATTTTAGTAATTTTCAAATTTTATCTATTAAAACAATTTTTTTAATATATCATTCCATCCAAATCACTCACTAACTTCATAAAATTTATCTTCAAATCCACTCACTTTATTCTCTAAATTCACTAAAAAAACAAACATATTCATCCACTCAAGCTCACATAAATCCATCTTTTCATATTCTCCCAAATCCATCTTATGAAGTGAACAAATCCTTAATGTTCTTTTAAGTTAGTTTTAATAATTCTTAAAACAAAATAGGTAACTCACTGTGCATTATTTAGATAAGATGAAATAACATTAACAGTATAACTTACATAAATGATTATATCATTGTGTAAACTGAAATATGATTTTTCAAAATTTAGAGTTGAACTAAAATTTTCTTTCACACACACCATAAAGTTTAAAAATTTATACCAACCTAAAACTAATTATTTGGTATTTCAACTTCTTAAGTTAAAATTGATTTTATTTATATATTTTGTAAAATATATATGAAAATATGAACAATTTAATATTTATTCTTATCTTTTATAAAATTTGAGATAAACTCATTATATATAATTTAAGTGTTAGATACATTTAAGCACAAATACATCCAACCAACATATTGATTGCATTATTCAAAGCCCATGTGGGACAGGAACAAACTCTCATGACCATGCTCTAAACTGTGCAACTAAATTTATTTTAGATATATTACTACATAACTCTATTGTCATGGAAGAGAGAAAGGGGAGAGTAGTCATGGTGATATACCACCATTGATGAACATAAATTCTTGCTGCATTTTCATGGTACGAATCTCTGCATGAGCTATTGCAAGCTGCTTTTGTAACTCAGAAACTTGAATTTCTAAGTTAGATATTATTCCAACACAGCCATACACAGGATTTCTCACTCTTGCATTTGCCTCGTAAACTAAACTCTTCACTGCATCTCCTCTTTGCTCAACGGGAACATCCTGCATGCATAAATATATAAAAATAATAAAAAAAAAAAAATATATATATATATATATATATATATATATATATATATATATAAAGAATTAATAGGATTACAAGACCTATTTGCATTGAGCTTGTTATTTAGGGTTGGACTCCATAAATTGCTTACAAAATTTATATAACAAATTTATAGATACAGCAAAATAATGAATTGATAATAATTTTCTTATAATTGTCATACACGAATCATCATCACTAATGTTTTTGAAATTTTCTTCAACTATATGATGATATAATTTATATTTGTGGGAAGAGATAACCAAAGAACATGAAATTCTTTGCATTACTATGCATCATATCGGTCCACTGTGGCTTAAATTATCTCAATATTTCAAGATTCTCATTCAGGTCATATCGAGTTCGGAAGCTAATATACTATATGTATCTAAAACCATATCGATCTATACATCTTGAATCTTCTCGACCTATGTTGGTCGAATAAATTTCAACATCTATGTCGGCTTGATACATTTTAGTTTATGTTGACTTCATACATCTCAACCTATATTTACTTGATATGTCTCGATTTATATTTGTCTGATACATCTCAACTTATATTGGTCTGATACATGCTTTTAAATAATAGTTATTCTCACAGCAACAAATACTTTTAAAATATTGTATCCATTCTACAACAACAATTTTGTATAAAATTATATTCGTAAAGCAGATAGAACGATGATTTAAAAGCAACCCTTGTTAATTATATCTCCTTTTATATAATAGTTTTTCAATGTTTTATTTTGTACACTATTACTTCTACTGTCCGCATATTCTTCTTATCTTCTTTTCTTTACATGTTTGTTCATCTTCACCTTTTGTAACTTTTCTCAATATCATATGTCCTCTATAACGATAATTATAAACTATAGTTGAAAGAATCTATGAGAATGCATTAAAAAATGTCATTAGAAATGTCTTTCTCAGTAATAAGGAAAATTTTAGTAAAGAAGAAAATGATATAAAATATAGGGTTAAATATGTTTTTTTCCTCAAGTTTCAGCGAAATTTAGAATTAGTTTTTCTTCGAAATTTTTGATTAATTTAGTCCTTCATCTTTAGAAAGCGTGGATTTAGTCATTTTAACCTAATTTTATTGTGTCAAATGGTGTAAACAATTCAAATACTATCATGAAATGTATTTGAAATGTCAGATAAATTTAATAAAATTTAGTTAAAATGACTAAATTCACGCATTTTTAAATATGAAAGACTAAATTTCTCAAAAGTTTCGAAAAGAGACTAATTCTAAATTTTATCGAAACTTGAGGGACCAAAAACATATTTAACGGTGAAATATAAAATGATGAGTTTATTTATACATGGATATATAAAATCTCATCTATTATATTTTTTCTAAAATTAATGTTTATATATTATACATAAATACCTTTAGCATTTTTGTAAGATTGCTGCATCCAAAGACCCTGTGCACCATGGCAAAGTTGTGAAGATCATTGGAAGGAAAATAAGGAGCAAAGAGGCAATTCTGGGAACAACGGCGTCTCAGGAGCTTGCAGGAAGCACAGGGTGAACAATTAACACTCATCAAATCTAAGATTTTTTACAAACCAAGGAAACAAACTATTTTCGCTCTCATTAATGTGAATATATAGGAGGAAAACACGCAACACATTAAACAATTTTATAATGGTGAGATTTAGAATCTATCTAACTGGAATAACAGTTCAATATGTAGAAAAAAAGACTACTTAGACTATTACAAAAGTTATACTGATTTGACTTAATTTATTATATTTTAAATAGGTTAAAACAATTAGTCTAAGAATCATGGTTGTTTTCGACATTCGTTCTTTTTTATTTAAATAAAGAAACAGAAAATTTAAGAGAATTGATACTATGTTAGAAATGAACTTTAAACTTAATTTAACATTATAAAATTAACTTATAAAATGAGATTTGGACTTCAATTATATATTAATATTATGAAATTGTTTTATCTCTAGTCGACGAGAGATTTCCAACTGAAATATTCTAACTTGATTTAAAATTAAATTAAAAAGCTAACTAAAAAATACAAAATATTTCCAAAATTTAGAATTTGAAAATTTTTATTTTAAATTTGTAACCTTTTGAAAAATAATATAGCATAAAGTATTATATTATTATTTAATTGCATGTTGAAATCTATACATAAGATAGTTTATTTTCCCAAATTTATATCTATCTATTGAGTTCTATGTAAGACTCGTATCGAAACCTTTTCGATTTGCCGAAGAAAAGTTAGGAAACTAACGAATAAAAAAAAGTTATCCAATCCGTAGTTCAGATTGGAGTAAGATATTCTTACGTTGTGTTGATTCAGAGTATTCTCCACTGACCTATTAGTCACAAAGTTCGAACATAGAAGTTGTGTTTTTTTTGAGATGTTTTTTATCCTTCGATTATAACAAAAAAAATTGTAAATGATCTTGTTAGAAATTTTAATTTTGCTTGCTCTCCTTATTTTCAAAAATAATGATTTTATTTCTCGTTTGTCACGGCCTTAAATTTTATCTTTATGTGAATTATTATTTTTTTTATAAAATTCAACGCTCATTTTTTAAACATGTAAAAAAATCAAAACGTTTTTTTTAAGAGGGTTGATTGGGTTCTTTTGCATATGTTGAACAGAGGTCAACTATGAACACCAAAGGCCACCCATGGACGAATATACCTATTATTTGTTTATATTTATGTAATGATATTACCGGTGAATTATTATTTTCAATAGTTAGCTTCTCTTACAGAGGCGGAACTACCTTATGACAAAGGATCATGGCCCCATTTTTTTATAATTATATAATTTATTATATAATTTTAAATATATATTTTAAAAATTTAATGTTTTTAATATTATATATATATATATATGATATTCTAATTTTTTTTATATATTTATATTAATATATAAGAATTTTTTTTATTATCCACAATTATTTTTTAATTTTTTAAATAAAAATAATTATTTTCTTAATATTATTTTTAAGAGATCATTTATCTAATTTAACCATCTTTTTATTTATTTTTTTTAACTTAAAATTAATTAAAGTAAAATTATAAAATTATTTATATTTAATTTTAATAATTATAATAATAACAATAATTATAATTTTATTATTTTTTATTGTCTTAAAAAAGTAAATATATTACTTTTTCTAGTTTATATAAAAGATTTAGATTACTCTTTTGATTTTTATTTTAGTTTAAAAATATCAAGTTGGTCTTCTAGTTTTTTTTAGTTTCAATTTGATCTCAATTTTTGAAAAAAATGATGCAACTTGATCTTTTTCTTTTTTGTTAAATTTCTTCAATTGGATCATGATTTTTTCATAAAAGTTAAAATTATGAGTAATGATGGTTTTCTTTGTTGATGTAATTGACATAAATCTAGTATCAATTTTGATGAAATATCTTTGCTTCGTTTCAAAAAATTATGCAACTTGGTCTTTTTTTTGTTAAATTTCTTGAATTGGATCATGATTTTTTCATAAAAGTTAAAGTTGTGAATAATGATGGTTTTTTTTTGTTAATGTAATTGATATAAACATAGTGGCAATTTTGATGAAATATCCTTGTTTCGTTTCAAAAAATTATGCAACTTGGTTTTTTTTTGTTAAATTTCTGTAAATGGATCATGAATTTTTCATAAAAGTTTAATGGTTTTGTTTGTTGATGTAATTGACATAAACCTAGTATCAATTTTGATGAAATATCCTTGTTTCGTTTCAAAAAAATTAACAAAACTTATCAAATTACATTAATTTTAAAAAAATCAAAACCAATTTGAAACTAAAACACTAGATAATCAATATGATATTTTTGGATGAAAAAATTGACAAAAAAAGTAATTCAACCAAAATTTTGACACTCTCAAAATATTGGTCGAAGATCGATCACCATTCTCTTATATTTATCAATTTGTTTGACATACGTGCTATGACCATATTATGTTGCACGCGTTGTTATTTTGCAATTGTTGTGTTTACCGATTTGTTTGACCTAGTATAATTGTGTTATAGCATGTGAACACATATTTTGACGTCTAAGATTAGGTAGTATTTATGAAATTTAGAAACAGACTAAGAGATAAATTATTATTATAATATATATATATATATATATATATATATATATATTATGTAAATTGATATCACTGAATGTTATTTAATGTGATAATAATAATAACATGTTTTGGGTCCTAATAAAATTAAAGTGATATAAGTAAAATTAATTTCAACTATGAATATAATGATTTAAAGAATAAGTTATCATAGATTTAAAATAATTTTATTTCAAAAATAAATAATCTGTTTGAATCAGAAATTAAAATCGTTCCGATTTAATTTAAATAATTATTTTTCGTTAAAGTTCATTCCATTTTAGAGTATTTGAGACAAATCTATGTTCAAGGTCTAACTGTAGGCACGTGTAAAGTTATGATATGATGGTGAGTATTGGTTGGTTCCTTTTAAGAGCTAGAATCAATGGACAATGTGTGAAACAGGTTATTTCAGTAAGTAATGATGACTCTCTGTAATAATTTTCTGATATAATGTTCTTCACACGCTTTGTCGTTGAAATTCTAATTGAAACTCAATAAATAATAATAATAACTCCACCCTATTTTTTTTTATTTCTGTTAATTTATACTATCGTTATTTTTATATTTTATTACATTATTAATAACATCTTAAACCATTTCTTTCTTCTTCTTTTATTGTATAAATAATATTTCACTTTTTTCTAATACATTATTTATTATTTAATTTTCTTACCAACAACAAAACTTCAAATTTATGCGAACCGAGCCAAATTTATAATTTAAAATATAATTGAGTTAATAATAATATATTAAAAACATTATTTGTATTTCTCGTGTAATATATTACAAATTTTTCATATATATCTAACCTAAATTTGTAATACATCCCTAATTAGTTTACATTACTTTATTATATTTCATTTCTATATTAATAAAGCTTGTTATTCTCTCTTTTCAATCACTCGTACTATTTAATATATTTCAAAGGAATTAAAAATGTATATTATATTTTTTAAAAGATAATTGTTATAAAATAAATAAAATTAGTATATATATATATATATATATATATATATATATATATATATATATATATATATATTCAATCCTCTTATTTTTTGTAGTTGTATGTTCCCATCAACTTCTTTCATTATTTTGTTCTAAATAAACTATCATAGTCCCTTGCATGTATATGTACTTTTCAATTATCGTACAGAATCCTTGAGGTTTTCTCCTTTTGATTTTAATATCGTCACTAATCATAGATAATATAAACATATTTACTGTTACATATGTTCGAAAGTGATTAAAGATAACAGTAAAAGACATAATTATATACACGTGACCTGTTTTGTTCATTTTACACCTACTTATTATAATTTGAATATATATATATATATATACACACAGTAACTCAGAAATATATACGTATACATCAACTATATAAATGTGTTTGTTTGTGCTAAAATAAATAATGGTCAAAAATTAATTTATTTCTATATAAATACAAATTAATGTGTTTGTTGTGAAGAAAGATGTGTTTTCTTCTATTGGATTTGTTTTTTTCACGAAAAACAAAATTAAGGTTGTTTTAAATAAAATTGCTTCTTTAAAAAGTGGACCTGTTTTTATTAAAAAAAAATACTTTTCTATAAAAGTTAAAAAAAATGTTTTTTTCTTAAAACAGTTTAAACAAATAGATAAACAGGGATGAAAAAAAAAAAAAAAAACCGTAAAATTGGATTATATAACTTATTCAATCTATTATTATTTCAGTCTAATTACATTTTCAGTTTCCTACTCGTTTTTAGTTTAGTGGCCACTTTTCTATTTCTCAATCCATTTTCTCTGGCAACTATTTTGGAAGTCGTGATGCACATTTTCCTTGTCCATGCTTTTTCCCAATTTCCACCTTAGCATACAACCATTTGAATTAGATTTTATGCTAATTCCTTTTAGGTTCTTATGTATTATATAAAATATAATATTTTATTTATTTTTTTATCTAATGATTAATTTTATATAAAAATCCTTGTTTATTATAAGAATATAAAATAATATTTTTTCTTTTAATTTTGAGACTTTTTCTCCAAGATTTTTTTTTTCTTTAAGTTGTAGATATTAAATTTTGTATTAATGGAAAAAACGATAAAAATGATATCTTTATGCAAGATATCAAATAAATATCTTTATTAATGATTTTTTCTTTGGTCTTCAAATTATTATATTTAACTTAAACATAATTTTCATATAAAATATTATAGTCTATTTTCACACATTTTAAGATAGTGAAGACATTTTTTTTTTCTTTCGCACACGATGAATTATATCTCTTTTCACGTAAAAAAAAAAATATATATATATATATATATATATATATAATAAATATTTTGATCATCAACTATGACTATGTCCATGCTTTTAAAGAAAAAAAAGCATCATAAATAGCAGGTGGATTTACAATATAATTTGGGTTTAAACTCTCTATCACAAAATTGTTAGGTTTATAAAGGGAGTTTCATTAAAAAGAACATTGAACTTAATCATATAAGATAATGATATCATTCTCAACCCAAAACCTTAAGATAATAGGTTTATGAGTTTTTATTGTTATATAATACTCTAATTTCTCTCATTTTTAATCAATATAAGACTTAAACTCACACTAATTTATAACAAAAAATGTTATAACGATTTTTGTTTAGTAACCAACCTTTCGTATTTATACCTTAATAGTTATAACTTCTAGTACACCAACATGTATATGATCTATCTGTAAGAGCTTCCCTCACTATAATATTGGTTTATTACTAAATCAAAATTTAGACTGTTAAAGTTAATTAAAATTTATGATTTTAATTAATATCAGTTATTAAGCTTTCATTTTATGCCCAAATTAAAAATACAACTTTTTATAGCACAACATTAACAATATTTAAGCCGGCAAAGTCTTATTTTTTATCATTTTACATCTTCGTCAAATTATCTGAATAAATTAAATTAGGTCTTTCCGTGGATTTGGTACAACAAAATTAAATATGATTTCATGACGTGCCTTTTACAGACAATATTTAATTACCCTTGTATATTATTTTTTTTTACATGGGTGGTTTTTTTTACTTTATTTATAAATTGATTCAGTTATCAATCAAGCATAAAGTTCCATAGTATGTTTTAATATTGGAAAATTGAAACATGAAATCATAAATAAACAATAAAAAATAAAATTAAAAGTGATTAAGCTTCCATTCTTTTAGTAAACGAAGTATAAAATTATAAATAAATAACAAAAATAAAAAAATTCTACTTAGATTTTCTTATTAACTAAAGTCTAATTCTTTTATAATCAAAAAAAATAATTTAAAAGTATTAAATTTCAGTTATTACCAAACCGAAGTTTAATATCCTTAAAGTTAAATAATATTTTAAATATATAAAAATATTAGGCTTCAGTTTTTATCAAAATTTAAAACCTAGTACCCATAAAATTAAATAATTAAATAATATTTTAAATCAGAAAAGTCATTATAACCGAAGTCTAATAACTTATTTATGCTTCGATTTTTGTTATATTTGAAGTTTAATGTTGGTGTCTTTTTTCAATATTTTTTTTTTGCTTTTGCTTCTTCCTAGATATTAAACCTGCACATAATCATATAAAACCAGCAGAAAATTTACACATCATATTTATCACATTAAGAATCAACCAGAATCTAAATTTAATAATTTGTTATCCTTCCAAGAAGTAAATATGCTAAATATTATTGTATATTTATATAATATATTTTGTATAATCTATCGTATTATACTTTATGGACTTCTAAAAAATTGGTGTAAGGTTTTTTAAAGATAATAATAGGAATCTGGTTCGTGAAACACAAACAATAATGGAGGATGATGCAATCCAAAACACAATTTGGAAAGCTACACAATCTCACCACAATGCAATAATACCTAGACATGAATGGCAACCAAAAAATTCAAAATTTACCAATAATGAACAAGAACCCGAGGAAAACACAACCTCAACCAAAAACGCAAAAAAAAAAAAGAAAAGAAAAGAAAGAGAAAGGATTGTTACATTTTCTCAAATGCTAACAGCAAGATGCCAATGTGTGGGAACATGTAGAACTCAACCAAAAACGCTAAAAAAAAGAAAACAAAAAAATAATCACTCACATGCGACGTTGAGCGGTGGTGAGAATCAAGATGCTCAACAAGTGGACTTCAGCAGAGGAAATGGATGTCCCCTCTCACTCCTTCCACGACATAGACAAACCATAGAAACATCTTCAACGAAGCACTAATGGAGGCAAAGGAAGCTACAACGAAGCCTATGACGTTCGCGAAAGGAAATGTAAAGGATTTCATGAGATAAAGGGTGTTTAGTGGTGAAATTCATTTCACCATTGTGGAGGAATGATGGAGAAAACTGCACAGATAAAGTTGACACCTCTACAACTTTTGCGAAAATTAACCCTATTCAGACCTTTAGGTTTTGATTTTTCTAATAACCAAAGCTTAAAGGTTTGTGCTCATTTGCAATTTTGAAATTTTAGGGAACCTTTAAGCCTCGGTGACTTAGCAACCAAAACAAGACTATATAGACTTCGGTTCTAAATATGATTCTGTTGCTATAAAATTGAAGCATATAAAACAATTTCAAAAGTTAAATCTGCACCGGTGATTCTGACTAATAATAATAAAATATTTTTGAAATTACACTCATATTTCACAATTGAAATAGATAGTAATTTTTAGTGTCATTACCACAAGAAGCATTACCTATATTATAAAGATGTGTGAATATTAGTATGGATTTTATAACAATACTCAAATACATCATTATATATAATATGTAAAATATATGGGTGTTACTGCGGTTCCTTTTTACGTGGATCAATAAAAACATGTCATATAAATGATGTGCCATTGTTTTAGTTAACACTCAAATTTTACATCTAACCGACACCTATGTCTTTATGATCACGATATTGTTGCAACACTCCAAACAACACCTCTATCTACTTCGGAACTCTCCTTTGCCACCGTTGCCATGTACTTCGCCATCACAACCATGGACACAAACTCAAATCAACTACTGCCCTAACGCCTATCACAAATACCTAGCATCCGAAGACACTTGAGCTTGTCAAAAATTCTTCAACATCGAAACCCACAACGGTAAATGGAGGTTGCTAAAGATCCATCGTCTCTGATATACATTTCGCTGAACCTAACTAGGGTGTGTTGCGAGTGAAGATAGGGCACGATCAATTTACCAAAAAAATAAAATAAATTAGAAGCGATGCTTTCAAACGAGGTCTGATAGTCAACTAGTGTCACATCATTTTAAATTATTAAACTTAAAATGTTTTCATTAAATCCATCTAGAAGGAAACTAAAATTCTTATTTTTAAAGGGACACCGTATAAACAATCAAAATATAATGAATTTCTTTTTTGATTTGTCGTAATTTATATATCCTAAGTGAACCCATTCAAAATGCATTGTGAAACGTGAGTAATCATCTTAGATTTAAGATTGGAGTAACATACATCATCATCTTTTCTTTTATCATGACATCTTTATTCAAATAATTAAACACAATTATGCACACCCAGATTCAAGGTTCACTCAAGTCGGAAACTAACCTCAACCCCACTATTTTAACTAGACTAATAACATTTCCAACAAAAACATTAAAAAGAAACATGGACAAATCAGAAAGAAGCATGGGAGAAGAGAGAGAATCGGGATTGATGAAAGTATGTATCTGAGTGAATGGGCATAATGTTTTCTGCTTAGTTGATTGCAAGAAATAGCAACATTGCAGATAGCTATCATGCAGCTCCACCTCCATTTTGGAGCATCTGATCAAAGTGCCACACACCTGCAAGTCCAACCACAATACTTCAATTTCACCAAACATATCAAATATGAATCAACCCTTTGGTTTATAATAAAGCAACAAATTACCATGTCCTGTGCCCACCCTTCTTAACTGAGCCACATATTCTGAGATCTTCTTAATATCTTCCACCTTAAGCAAAAAAACAGAAACTAATGAGAACATTTTTTCTTCATACTACTCAAAACAGATGACAAAATTTAGATCCTCTATCATAAATATTGGTAATTAGAATTGGAATTTCATGCTGGTAATGTATCCAATAAAGAATTTTACTATTTTACAGTTCAAACGGCATATAATTGGAGTCAAATTTTACTGCATCTAATTTCTGTTCTTTACCTGATTGACCAAAAACTGGCTTTCCAGAAAGTCAACAAACTGAGCATCGTTGTTTTCGCTTGCTAACTGCATAGTGATAAAAACTAGTTATTCGCATAATAACATTGTCATACAGAATAAATACAGCAAAATGAGAAGATACATAGAAAATTCCATTGGGAGAGTGGGACTAAAACGGGTTTGAGTTGAATTGACAGAAAAATATAAGAAGTTGTACCCTGTGTAAATTTAGAAGCTTCTCATTGTTCATCTTTTCCAAAGACAACGCAAGTTCCATTGCTGCGAAATTGGAGGAGACAGATATCATAAGTACAATTAGAGAAACTCAGAAACCATTCAAGGGTACAGATAATAGAACAAAAAACACTCATCAAGGATGAGCAAAGCAAGGTAAAAAGAAAAAAATGTTTATCAATTACGTATATATGAAAAACTTACCATATAATGCATCACCCTTTTCTGCATGATCAAACTCTGAAAATGGCATTATCATTGACTGCAGCTGAACCTTGCCTCCTCTTTTATTCTGGTAATATCGCCAGGAATAAAAATAATTTACAAAAGGAATGCTAGAAAAATTACTGCAATGAAATATATGAATCAATGATATAGAAAAATGCCTGATATTCCATCATCAACTCAGCATGTTGCCTTTCCTCCACACTTGCATCCTTGAAAAATCTGAAAAGTTGTGTAATTTAGCAGGAATTATGTGATAGTAAAATTCAAACCACAGAAGAACCTGAGATTTTGGAGTCTATTACTTGGCCAATCCTTTCAGAGCAACATTATCTCTGTCGAAATAGGCGTACATGGCATGATACACGTAAGAGACATTGTATTCCACGCTGAATCAAAAACAAAACAAAGCTAGCGTAAGATATATTTGCATAAACATCATACTTTTTAGAAAATCGCTATAGTCTCAAAGAAACTATGAAGCTGACTTGATCTGTGCATTGAGTGCAGCCTCAGACTGATCGGTGTACTTCTGGCGAGCCAGTGATGCATGGAGCTCTGTGGGGATGACAAGAAGCTCTTTTTTCACTTCCTCAAATGGTTCAAACACTGTATTCAAAATGGGTTGGTTCATAGCCTTAGCCACAACCCCACAACCCCCATTTTTCTTGGAGAATCTCACACCATTCACAGGGTTGAAAAAGGGTCCTGAAGAAGACAGAGAAGGGCCAAGCTTCACTCTTTCAGAGAGCGAGACGCAGACGGATGAAGAACTTCCCAATATCATGGTCAAAAGATTTCAGACCCACTCTGAAATCAGAAAAAGATAGGGGGAAACACAAGAATCATTTGGGTACGTGAGAAGTGATGATGATGACGATGATGATACTAACAGTAATAGTAATTAGAGTTAGAGAATAATTAACCTTTCACACTAGCTTCACTCTGAGAACTGGTTCATCGATTTTTTTTTGAACGATTCTTTTATAGTAACAATAATTCTGTAACGATAAGATTCTTTAGTTATAAATCCACCTTTTCCTCTCTTTCCAATAACCAACCCTCTTCTTCTCTGAACAATATTTGATTGATGGATCACAAGTTATGCATTCATTCTTTAATGAATTTTTTATTTTTAGTTTATTTTGCTATGTAATGAATTATTTACGTAGAATAAACCGACATGGTCACACTTTTGTTGTGCAGAGAGTAATTATTGTATCATTTTCTATATACAACATTAAATTTAACAAAAATAAAAGAAAAAGAAAAGTTATTATTTTATTCCTTTGGTCCCCCTCTCTCTAACTGTAAGAAGTGCCTAAAATGTAAGGTAACAAAATGTAGTTAAACGTATCGATAAATGCGGAAACAATATTTCATAATTTGTAGCAACTAAATGAAGCAATATTTTATCTCTTTTGTTTATTATATTTATATTTTTTCTCTCTTTTGTCTATCTTTCACTAAATAAATTTTGCATGTCCAAAAATAGTTTTTGATGTATTAGAAGAAAAACTCTACTTAATCCTCTCTTGTTACCGAAACTTGTTAACATGTGAGTAAAGTAAAACCTTCCATTTAGATAAGTTAAATGCAGTTAGTACTTGGTGAGAATTAATTTAGTTCTTGTTCAACACTTTAATTAACCTACTCGTAAAATCTCAGTTATTGTTTAAAAAAAAAGTCTAAATCCGTATGAAGATAACATGTTGACAATTTCTTTACTGGCACCACCATAAAACATGATAATCCGAAATTATACCTCATTAAAAGTGATTATTTCTATATTGTGTAATCCGAAATCCATTTAAGAGAATCACATTATATTTAAGTTATTCTTAATAATATTAAAATTTATTGGCAAATACAATGAATATATACAATAAATAAGAAATACTGATATGAGAATAATCTCTAAACGTTAGCTGAAATTATTTTGATGGATGTCGTTAGTGTACATGTATTGTGATTAAGATATTTAAATTATTCTTAATAATATTAAAGGGAATACAATCAATTTAAACAATAAACTTGAAATATTTAAATTTTATTATTATTATTATAAGTAATATTAATAATACTATTAATAAAAATAATAATACCAAATTACACAATCAGAAATATATTTTTAAATTCAAAAATATATTTTAAATAAAAATATATTTTGAATTATACAATTTGAAATATAATAAAAAAAAATATTATAAATTACACAATCCCTAATTTATTTTTTATTTATTATATTTCGTATTATGTAATTCAAAATACAATAAAAACTTGCAAACAACCTCCTCCACTAATGGTAGAACACCCGACCCATCCCTCAATAGATGAAATGAAGACAAATTAGGGTGTTATGCTTTGTGAAAGTGTGAAGGGAATGAGAAAGCTTGAATACGGAAAGGGGGAAGGGTTTAAGGGTTTAAACCTAATTTTAGCAAAGGGTATTTTGGAAATTAAGGATTTTATCGGGGCGCAGGAAGAAATGTCCCACACCATTGTTTTCTATTTGGTTCCAAAACTTTGTTTGAACACTTCTTTTTTTGCACCCTCACACTTTCCTTCTCCACTCTCATAAATATGAAAATTTCCACTTTTGTCCTTTTAGTTTATGAAAAAAATTATTTATAAATTATGTAATTTGGAAATAACTTTTTTGTGTAAAAAAAAATTTAATTGTGCAATTCGAAAGTCAAATTTAAAATACCTTTAACTTATTGATTGAGCAATCTATACACCTAAAATAAAGTTTTTTTGCATAAAAAACTTTCTACAAACTAAAAGTAATTTTGTGGTAAAGAAAAACTTTTGATTTGAGTAATCCAAAGGTGTTTTTTGGATTGCACAGTCTAAAAGGCTTTTCAATTGCACAGAAGTCATTATTAAAGATCGATCGGAAAAACTTCCATTAAAATGTATTGTAATGTGTTGACATTTTTCAAGTGAATGAAATTTAAGAAGTAGAAAATGTAGGACCAGAAGAAGACCGGAGGGGTGCGAATCAAGTAGTCGAGGAAGGATTGTAGAAGATGATATATTTTTGTATTTTGCACACTCATGTAGAGGTGCAGGAAGAAACTATAGGGGTGCATAAAGAAATAGCCTTTGTTTGGGTCAAGTAAAGACTATATATATATCACTTGAGCCTAAATTCATTTTCATCCAACCGAAAGAAAGGAGTATTTTTTCCTTCATCTCCACATTTTCTTCTTACATCCCCTTAATTTTAATGAAGTGACTTAGTTACCTTGTATTAAAAAATTTGCATCCCCTTGTTCTCTTTCCAAATTAGCATTACTGATTCTAAATGTAGAATGGATTTTTCATTATGGATTCTCTTATAAATTTTTATTAGGGATCGTACAATTTCTGAAATATAATTTTTATTATTATGAATTATCTTATAAATTTACATTATAGTTTATGTAATCTAAAATATAATTTTTTATTACGAATTAAATAATCTAAAATGTTATTTGCATTTCAAATTATCTTTCAAGTTTGCATTATGAATTTTTAAATTCAAAATATAATATGAATTATATAATTTATTGTATTATTAATTATACGATCTAGAATATCCACGGTACAATCTGAAAGTATAATTAAAGCAAGAAAAAAAGTTCATACACTATCCTTTTACTATTAATTTCAGCTGGGATACAATTAGAATTTTAGAAAGCATGGGAGTGCAGGAAGAAAGAAATTCCCCGAAAAAAGTCATTCATGGACTGAAAAACCCAAAGTTGGGTAGGCTCATTAGTTCGGGTTTAAGCTTCTTTATGGACCCCATCGTTTCACTAAAACTCAGCGTTCCCCAAAATGACACCGTGGCTGAGCCACGTCAATTTTCACTCCGCTTAGAACACCATTTCCTGGTCCGGCGGCGACGTCGACATGCGTGCCACCGTCATTTTCTTGAAGGTTTCACTCCTGAAGCGACTATCTCACCGCTTAAATCTAACCCTCTCCTTTGCGTCGGAGACTTGGCCAGCGTCGACGGAGTTCATCGAAGATGGATTCCCGTACACCGACGTGCCGAAGCGTCGGCGGAGAAATTCTGAGAGGAAGGCGTACGTGACGCCGATGAAGGTTCTGATCGAGAGGGCGAAGGCGGAGAGAGAATCGCGAAAAGCGCAGCCATGTAGGGTTTTGGAGGAACCACCGGCGAACGGGTTGTTGGTGCCGGAACTGGTAGAGGTAGCCCATCGCGTTTATCAAGCTCGTGGCTCGCTCCTATTCGGACTGAGTCAACTGGTTCGAGTCATTCCCGTTTTGCGCTGCCGGTACATTAGTTCGTATTTTCGTTTCTTGTTTAGCCGTTTGACTTTTCGGTTTTAGTCTCTTGCTTCTAGGACTGCATTTCTGACCAAGAAATTGTTTCTACTAAGAAATCATGTTGTAAGTAACTATAGAAGAAAAGAGTCAATTGAGGTTCTACAGTAAACTAATATTGACACATACAAAGTCTATGGAGAAGTTACATAAGTACTAAAAGATGAAAACAATCAAATTAATGTTTGTAAAAATAGAAGCTAATTCCTAGTGAAAATGTTGTAAGAAAAATGCTCATGATTATTCATGTCTGTGAGAATACAAGTAAATCAACTCACTGTAATTGTTAACTGGTCTTACACAATGGCATTTCCATTTCGCACAGAAAAAGTGAAATGTTGTAAGAAAGTTTGATGTTTAAATTTCATTTTAGGCTTCTCTTGTATGATTTTTAAATTTTAAATATCTATATCAGGGTCTGCTTATGTGTTAATTTTGAGTATTCATGGTTGGATGTTGTTGATTGTATGTGATCTCCTTTTGGTTCTTCCTTTCTTTGTTAGTTTATTCGTATCAATCTATAATCATTTAGAGTTGTAAGACTTGTGGACTGAACAAATTACAGGGTTCGATTTAAATGATGCTGTGTTCATGTTTAATGGTTGTTTCATCATATCAGGCTTTGTAATGAGGTCCACATTGGTTATCTTGGTCATGAAATTCGAACATGTACTGGACCAGACAGTTTTTCCCGGAATGCGACACATATCTGGACAAGGGGAGGTGTTCGAGATGTGGTTGGCTTCCCTAAATGCTTTCATCTTTATGATCGTGTTGGTAAGCCAAGAGTTGGGCATGATGAAAGGTCCAGCATTCCTCGTATACCTGCCATTGTTGAACTCTGTATACAAGCAGGGCTAGACCTTGAGAAATATCCTACTAAAAGAAGAACAAAGCCTGTATATTGTATTGAAGGAAGAATTGTAGATTTTGAATCAGTTGTTAAAGAGGATGAAACTGCAGGAAGATGTTCTTTTGTAAATGACAAACCTTCTTCTGTGAATTCATCTACTTTGCTGAACCAACCTGTAGAGAAGGTCCAGAATTTATTGGAGAACAATATAAACCGTCTGGATCAGCTAAGTGATGAAGAAAGATGCAAGTTAAGGGATTTAAGTAATCATACACTGAACTCATGGATTGAGATGTCATCAGGTGCAAAGAAGATCATGGAGAAGTATGCTGTGAACACTTGTGGCTATTGTCCTGAGATCCAGGTTGGTCCGAAAGGACATAAGTTGAGAATGTGCAAGGCTTCAAAGCATCAGTCTCGAAATGGTTTACATGCATGGCAAGAGGCAACATTAGATGATCTTGTAGATCCAAATTATGTCTGGCATGTGGAGGATCTGAATGGACCTGCTCTGAATAACAATCTTAAGAGATATTATGGGAAGGCTCCAGCTGTGGTGGAACTCTGTGTGCATGGTGGAGCTCCTGTTCCTGATCAATATAAGAGCATGATGAGATTAGACGTAGTTTCCCCTGATCGAGATGAAGTCGATCTTGTGGCTTAAAATGCCATCCCTTTTGAAAATATACATTTTATCCTCAATTAACCTTTGGACTTCATATAATCTTGGACTCTTGACTTTTGTGTCTCAAGCTAGTTTTCTTTTCTCCGACAATATAGGTTTCACAGCCTATGCTCTAACATATTACCTTCAGAATAGAAACAAAGTATCAGAATTTGAAGAAGTCCAAAAGGTATTTTGTTATCATGTTCCCAAATTTAGTTGGTTTAGCACAATTTGTGCAGAATTTTTTATTTGGAGGTGGTGTTGACACTGGAGTTGCTACTATGAAATGGCGTATGGCACCTAGTCCAAACTTCAATGCGGATTCAACACAACTTGTGCAGAATTTGTTATTTTGAGGTTGTGTTGACACTGGCTACTATGAATGGCGTATAGCACCGAGTCCAAACTTAAATGCTTTTAGACAAAGATTCTCTTTACCGGCATCAAAGTAAACCTGATCTCCAAGGCAGGACACCAAAGTAAACTCGATCTCTAATTTGTTGCAGTTCAACATATTATTGGTATAATCCTTGTAAGTTTAGTTTACTTCAAGCAGTGGTATGAAGGGTAACAACTGAAATGTCTCAGAAATTTTCGCACCATCATTGTTGAATTTAAAGATGAGTGATGGAATTCGAAAGGATGTTCAATAAGACTTCTTGCAACTACAGGTAAAATTGTTGTACGATCCAATCTAATTCTTGGAAGACTATCAAAAGTCTTCTCTCTCAGCAGTGGAGCTTCTCTAGATTTTTTGCTTCTGCTTTATTTTGTATATTTAAATATATTTTACTTAATTATTTCTTCTTTTGGATTGTATTTAGTGAATATTCTTCCTCTGTGTGCTCTCATTTCCTTTTTATTAGCAGAAATGAAGAGAAAACAC
>Ga0214544_1000831_pt1 | contig 60455 bp, 21 predicted proteins | sample CNSS3metaG_FD_160074 | JGI IMG/M metagenome (GOLD analysis project Ga0214544, IMG submission 160074) | Root nodule microbial communities from cowpea collected in UCLA plant growth center, Los Angeles, California, USA - CNSS3 | ecosystem: Host-associated > Plants > Roots > Nodule | place: USA... | reverse complement strand
TTTTTGGTGTTTTTTGGTTTTTTTTTTTTTTTCATTTGTTACATCTCATTGTTTTGCATATTATTTTTCTTTAATTTTGTTATCTTTCCAACAATTGATATCAGAACTCTAGTTAGAAGTTTTGGTTTGTACTTTAAAGATGAGAGATAGTGGTGGTTTTGGAACTATAATTAAATTGGATTCTATCAATTATTTAATATGAAAATCTTCGGTGTAAGATTTGTTATTTTGCAAAGAATTTTATGAACTTATCGAGGAATAAGGTGTTAAAGTAGCATATAAATTTGAGGAAGATTGGAAGAAGAAAAATAGGAAGACTATTGGTGTGATTAGGCAATGGATAAATCAATTTGTTTTTTATCATGTATCAGGTGACACTCTAGCTTACAACATATGGAAGAGATTAAGCTAATTGTTGGAGTCTAAAAATTACTTAAACAAGGCATTCCTTATTAGGATGTTAGTAAATTGGAAATACAAGGATGATTTCTCAATGGTTGAATATGTGAGTAGTTTTCAAAATATGGTGAATTAGTTAAGTTAATCACTATGGAGATTATATTAGATGATGAACTACTAACATTTTTGTTGCTTAGCTCATTGCTAAACAATTGAGAGACATTAATGGTATATCTGAGAAACTCTACTTCTAATTGGAAATTAACTTTTGACATGGTTAAGGATAACCTTTTAAATGAAGAAATTAGGAGGAACGGTAATAGTAAGGTTATTTCCTCAACTCCAAATGAAGTTTATAGTTATGGAATCAAGAAGAAGAAATATGTATAGAAATTCTCAGAGATTTAACGATCGTATCAAGTCAAGAGGGAAGTTATGACTAAAGAAAGACATCAAATGTTTCTATTGTGATAAATCAGGACAGGTGATTAAAGAGTACAAGATTCTGAAGCAAGAGAGATCAAGGGATAAAGGAGATGATAACAAAAGATAAACATAAAACTACTACTGCAATTATATCTTATGGTGAAATTGTCATTGTTTATGAAGATGACTTTGTTAATCTTAGTAGCCATGAGTATCACTGGGTTATTGATTTTGTTGCCTCATTTGATGTTACACCACACCATGATTATTTCACATCTTACACTATTAGAAATTTCGGGCCCGTGATGGTGGGAGACCAAGAGGTAAGTAAGGTTGTTAGAATTAGAGAAATTTGGTTGGAGACTAATGTCGATTGCAAGCCGCATCTGAAGAACATTAGACACCTCCATGATATTTGCCTCATCACGATCTCTATATAGGTACTTAAAGAAGATTGTTATTATAATTCCTTTGGTGATGGAAAATGGGAGTGCATTAAAGGGAAATTGGTGGTAGAAAAGGGAGAAAAGTGAAATACTCTTTATTGGACATCAACAATGTTTTCTATACCCAAGTGAATGCAATTGAGGATTGTTCCATATACCTTAGCTTGGTCACATGAGTGATAAAGGCATTGCTACACTTGCAAGACAAGTGTTTCTTTATGTTAGAGGTACATCTCTTGAAAGTTGTTTTGATTGTCTATTGGTAAGTAATATAGAGTTTCTTTTTACATTTATCCTCCATGTAGAAAACCACATATCTTGACTTTAATACACATTGATGTTTGCACTATGCATGCTAAATCAATTAATGGTTGCTCTTATTTTTGTTACTTTTATTGATGACCATTCTAGAAATATTTGAGCTTTTGTTTTGAAATCCAAAAACCACGAACTTTATGTGCTCCAACATTTACGTGCGAGTGTTGAAAGAGAAATAGCAGTCTATTGAAATGTGTTAGAGTGGATAATGGTGGTGAATATAAAGGTCCTATTGAGAAATAATGCAAGGAGGATGACATGAAGCTTGAGAAGATAGTTTCAAAGACACCTCAATACAATGGGATTGCAAAGAGAATGCATCACACAATTAATGATAGGATTAGATAAATGCTACCAAGAAGATATTCCTAAAGCTTTCTAGGATTAGACATTGAGAATTGTAGCGGTCTTGATTAACCTCTCTCATTCTATTCCTCTTGATGGTGATGTCCCTTAGAGGGTGTAAAAAGGAAAAAATGTTTTCTATAGTCATTTGAGAGTGTTAGTTGTAAAACATTTGTTCACATTCCCAAAGATGAAATATCTAAGTTTGATGGGAAGTATAAATAGTATATATATTCCTTGATTATGGTCGTGATGATTTTGGTTACATATTTAAGGATCTAGTTGATAAAAAGCTTGGTAGAAGAGAGATGTTAGTTTGGGTTAACTAAGTTTTTAGTCTTTAAACTATAATGTGATTTTGATTTTAGTCCCTATTTCAAAGTTTGACCATGTTAGGTCCCTATACTTATGAAATGCATGAATTTAGTCTTTATTGTCCAACGATGTTATGTGGATTCTAGGAAGTTTATTTCTATTTATATGATGACTTTTGTAGGAGGAGTGGTATCATGGAAATCCAAACTACAAAAATGTGTTGCTTTATATTTTACAAAGGAAAAATATAGTCATTATAGAAGCTACTAAGGAGCTCTTGTGGATGCAAAAATTCCTACAAAAATTAGGATTATCTCAAGAAACTTATGTTTTAGTATTGTGATAGTTAAAGTACAATCCATCTCAATAAGAATCTGACCTTTCATTCAAGGTTAAAGCATACCGAGGTTCAATACCATTGGATAAGGGATGCATTAGATATGAAGCAATTATCATTAGAGAAAATCAATAATGACGAGAATGACTCAGATATGATGACAAAAATCTTACTTGCAGAAAAAATTGCTATCTACAAAGCAAGTGAGTTTAGTTAAATATGTACCTAATTAATTAGTGATGGGGAGATTTGCCAAGTAGGTTACCAATTTATTGGGCCCATAATAACTTAATTAACAAAAAAAAAATGAATTTTCTTTATAGGCTACCAACCCATTATACAACTTAAAAGAATGCAACCCTTGGCATTAGGATTGTTAAAGGGAGATAAACAGACAAATGAAAAAAAAAAACATGATTAAAATATTAACATATTGATTTTGAGTGAGTTATTTTTTTATCAATTAGTTTTAAAAAAAATTATTTCTTTGTAAATTATCATTCAACACTATTTAAATGAGTTATTTGGACTTTGTTTAAAATTTATGAATGTTATGTATTGTATTTTATTTGAATTTACGATTAAAATATGTTGTTAAATATTTATTTTTATTTTTTTGTAAAACCGCGGGTACTCGTGGATATTAAAAAATTATGCGAGTACTCGCATAACGAATACCCAACGGATATGAATATGGGTACGAGACAAATATTTATCCAGCGAGTAGGGTATATGAGAGCTATTACTCATACCCTACCCGTTTCGTTGACATCTCTAGTGACAAATCATCACCAATTCAACTTCAACTTACCTAACAAAATATAGACTTAAGTTAATTTTTAAAAACAAAGTAATTTTAAATATTTTACATAAAATTTCATCATAGTCCAATTGGAGTTTATGATATATATATATATATATATATATATATATATATATATATATATATATATATATATATATATATATATATTAATTAGTATATAATTTAAAATATATTTTTTGAATTTTAATATATTTTATATATTTGAGACTCGAAATACATATACACAAAAATCTTAACATCTTCAAAATATATGTTGAAAATCCGCATATATCCAGCAATATATTACAATTTAACTGTACTTTTAATCAACACAAGATATATTAGTTAACTTATTAAAAGGAATCTATATGAAATAGGTCTTATCAAATAGGAATCTCACTTTTGAAACTAAAATTTACTTTTAATTTTTAAAATTCAAAAACTTAAATCAACTAATCACCCCAAAGAAAACTTTACGAATTTACTTTTTCTTTGTTTGAAGAAGAACCTATCATAAACTGATATAAAATCTGAACTCCAATAAATCATATCTATCTCCTGTTGAATTCAAGTATCACTGAACACACACACATTGGCATTGCATTAATTCAGCAATAATGATGGAACAAGAGAAGCTGTTTCCACCACACTGTGTTAGTAACATCACCTCTTTAATTATGAAATGCAAAAGCAAATATGTCTGAACATATGGAGTTAATATTCCTCAAATTTTTGTGTGTGGGTACAATAATACTCCACACTTTGACGACACATTAGCTTCGTTGAAACTTGTTAGTTAGAGTAAATATCATAAAGACAGCAATGTGACCTTAATGTGTAGTCAGAAAAAGACAAAAGTCCCATATAACTTTTTAAGGTAGCTTTCCCAGGTGAGTCATTGGTAGAATATATTAACGTTAATTATTGTTTGTGGAGTGCCCTACTTCACCATGATGAGATGCGTGGCGTATTGCTGTTAAGCACGGTTGCTTATAAAGCTTATTCTCTTGCTTCACCAGACAAATCACATAACAATTTCGGAAATAAAGCTTTTTCACCCACACAGTCAAAAAAGGGTCTTTGTTTTGTTTTTTTTTTTCTTTTACCAACATTATTAAAAGTGAAGTTCATTTTGTTTACTCGTTTAAATTCATTGGTGGGATTGGAGAAAAAAAAAGGAGAAGAAAGCTGGAAGTGTGGGTAATTGCTAATGTTGGTCAAAAGGGAAAAAAATATACTTTTAACCTAATAAAAAATATCTACCTAAACATATCGAGGAAATTTAGATTTTTTACTATATTTTTATGTACGGATTCTCTGTTGTGTTTTTAATACACCGATGGACATTTATTTTAATGTTATAAAATATATTAAAAGTTTTTAAAGTATTAATATCGGTATATTTTGAAGATATAGTATGTTTTGAAAATATAACAGATGACACCAAAAAAAACAGTTAAAAATTTGGACTCTATATTAAGGTTGGTTTATTTGTTTGTTTCAAATGTTGAAGATTTTAATTAGACTGAACTTTGTGTTTGTTTTTTAGTGATGTTTTGGTATTTCTAACTTTATTCTTTATTTATAGGGTTAGTTTTTTACTTCATTCATGTCATTATAATATCTTTAATATCTAACTAGTCGATGTTAATGATAAATTGGGTGATAAAATATCTAGATAATCTTTATCTCTTCATTCATTTTTTTTCACACTCTCTTAACGTGGTCATTATCAACTTCTCTTCTTCTTTGTTCATAATTTAATTGAGTTCAACTAATCATTATTGACTAGAAATGACTTTATCATGTAGATATCTTACTAACGATTTCAATATCAAATAATCTCATAATTAAATAATCATAAAATTGAAATAAAAATGTAATTTTTAAATATCTAGTTTATTGTAACCAATTTAGCTTATTTTGAAAAAATAAAATAAAAGTTAGGTTGGAGAATGCCCTTGAAAGTAAGGGATACATATATTCTCAATAAATCGTCAACTTAAGCTAAACTACACTTCATTTATATCACATGATGGTATAAAAGACATACTCAAGGTAATGTAGAAAATCTCCCAATGTATATTATCTATTTACAGTCATTAAAATATGTGCATTAGTATCATTTGAATTAAATGATAAAATTTAATTAATAATTTCTTTTATCAAAGATTAATTTTAGAAGAACTAGATACGTGCACATGCAATAGATTTCTTCAATCACCACAATTATAGAAATATAAGTTAGGAGAATAAAAACAGCATGAAAGAGGTAATTTGATAAACTCAAATGACCAAAAGACTATTATGGGAAAAAAAGCAAAGCAATATCACAAATTCCATAACTTGATGCAAACAAAATAGTTTATGCACGTATCAAGAGTTGTAAATTTTTATATTGATACAATCATCATTTTAAGATATAAATGGGTATTTGTAGCATTTAATTTGCTAGGATTAAGTAAAGCTATAAATATTTTAATTTTAAGAATAAATTATATTATTGATATCAATATATGAAACCACAAACTATTAAAAAAATAATATTTAAATGCTTCTAAACTAGAGAATATGTTGTAAGGGAAGTTGTTAGAAAAATATTGAAAGCTAAGAAGAGTATAAATAACTCGATCGCTTTCGATTTGACACACTTTATGAAAGAACATGAAATCAATTTATGAGTGGGTGTATTGAAAGTGGCATTAACATTTTAACATTAGGTCTAGGTCAACATCAAAATTGGAACTCTTATGTGTAAAGCAAAATAATTTTGAACCTAACTTTATTAAAATGAAAATGCCACATGTAAAGGGCTTTGTTACCATACTTTTTTTGAGTTGTAGTGCATTCCATAATCAGAAAGCTGAACCATTCACCACACAAAGAAAAAAGACCCCTTCGTGTTCAACATGCTTTATATTCTTTAACATACTACATAAATAAAGTACTTGGCAAATGAAATCATACACTATTCTTAAAAAAATTTAAAAAAGTAAATCATTTTATTGTGATAATAATTACTGCTAAGTTTAAATAAATATAACTTTAAGTCATTATTATAAAAAGTAACAATTGTATCATATAATCTAATTAAATTCTAAACTTTTTCCTTCATTGTTAGTAGTGAATAATAGTCTTTCAAATGGGAGAAATTTAGATATTTTTTTTTCCCTTGATATATCTATTTTTGGCTTCTACAGTCTACAAAAAAGGTAGTAATGTTGTGCTTTCTCAGATTCTTAGACATTTTTCAAAGTATTTCTTTAAATATGCTCAAATAATAAGGTAGAATTTGTGTTAATAATATATATTTTTTCTATAGAATCTTGAAACTCAATCTAACTTGAATTAAAAGTAAAAATATTGAGGGTGTCTCTTCCTGCACCACAACAAATTTCGTCCTTCAACCATCAAATTTCTTCTTGCGACCCATCGACTGAATTTTGGTTTCCGGAACACATTAGACCAATTTCGGAAATATTTTTCCGGAAGAGATTCATCCCACTCTTATTTTCGATTCAAATTTCCAGAAAACTGTTATCGGGTGCAGAAAGAAATTTAGAGGGTTGCAGGAAGAAATACCAAAAATTTGGGCTAGAGGTTCCAAATCCATTTCAAAAGTTTCATGGTCTGATCTCTGGAACGAGACTGGGCATTCCTGGCCGAAATAGTTGTGGGCTGTGGTAGGCAAAATTATAATAAACAATTCATATGTGAGACGGGAAGGTTTCTTCTTACACCTCCAAGTATTTCTTCTGCACCTCCAAAAATTTCTAAATTTTCAAAAATATCTTTTGACCATTTGAGCAAAGCCACGTAGATCACACCCCCAAGTTTTCGGATATCGACTTCCGATAATATATTTTGACTTCCGGAAATCAACTTCCGGTAATATATTTTGACTTCTGAAAGTTAACTTCTGGACTTCCGGTTATATATTTTGATTTTCGGAAATTGACATCCGAAAGTAATTTTGAGGGTGTAATGTCCGTGACTTTACTTAAACGGTCAAAGAGTATTTTTGAGATTTAAAAATAAAATTGGAGGTGTAGAAAGAAAATTTGGAGGTGCAAAAAGAAAGAACCTGTGAGAGGTAGCTTTACATAGTTGACCCTTTTAGTAAGAAGAAAGAAAAAAAGTGAGAGAAAATCCATGATAAAATAATAATAATAATAATAATAATAATAATAATTTGCAATTTATTTTGGATTTCATCAATAAAATCTTCATACTTTACCGAGATAAAATTGTGTATGTGTGTTTATGTTTTTTTTTTTTTTTTTTTTTTTTTTTTTTTTTTTTATAGTTTGTATACTTATTTATTCTAAGAGTTATGAAGAACATAATTCTTCTATAATTTCATTCAAGAAAAAAACGTATGGTTTGAGCAACTTTTATTTTTTGTTTATTTAAAGATTTAAAGCCAATATGTATGTAGTGAGTGAGTAGGGATGTCAATGGGATGGGTAGGATACGGGTACTAACTCTCTCGTACCCTATCCGTTGGATAAATATTTGGTGAGTATCCATACCCATATCTGTATGAGTATCTGTTATATGGATACTCGCATAATTTGTTAATATTCACGGATATCCATGGATATCCACGAGTATTTACCAAAAAATAAAAATAAATATTTAACAATATATTTTAATCGTAAATTCAAATAAAATATTGTGCATAACATTCATAAATTTCAAACAAAGTCCAAATAACTTATTTAAATAGTGTTGAATGATAGTTTACCAAGAAATGAATTTTTTTAAAACTAATTGATAAAAAAAATAACTCATTCAAAATCAATATATTAATATTATATATATTTTTTATTTTTTGTAATTTAAATTAGAGTATAGCGTGTACGGGTATCCACGAGTACGGATACTATGATATCCATGCAGGTATAAAAAATATTCGTACCTATTATTCGCAGGTATTGTTTGTAGTATTTATTTCTTATCTGTTGCAGATTTTATCTCCAGATATCTGCGTGTATGATTTTTTTTTTTGACATTCCTATATATGTGAGGTATGATATATGATGTGAATGAAAGAGTACAATTAAGGAGTGAATAATTGGTGAAGGATGATACAAGTAATATTACCATGATGGTATTAATGTGATTATTTATATTTTTCATTAGTTATATCAAATAGGTATTAACGAGATATTATGTATAAAATATTTATAAGTTCTAATAATACCTTGAATTAGATATATTATATATTTAATTGAAACTCTTTATTTTTTTTGTTAGTATTTTTCATTTTATTATAATTGCAATTCGACATGTGAGATGTGAGGAGATATTTCTGCAAGTAACAATATTAGTAGAAAACAGTAGTTTTTTCTGAGACTTTATATATTTTATTTAAGTTAATGTATCTAATTGTAGTTTGCAATATTTAAATATAAATGTTAAAAAATATAGTACGTAATGATTGACTTATTTTATTTATACTTGAATACTTGTTTCTTAAATTTAGTTTTTTTTGAAGAAGTTCAAATATTTATTTCAAATTTGAAGACTAGTTGAATAAAAACATATTAAATGTTCCTGCACATAGATCACCAACTATTATATCAGAGGTACTTAGATGATTTTGAAGTCCAAAAAAAAAAAAAAAAACTAGATGAAAATAAAAATAGTTTGATAGTTTGAAAGTAAAATTTGTACATCAGTCAAAATATTATACGTATAACATTATCATTTGTGTTAGAGACCAAAATGTTTATGAAAAATTAAGTTTAGAGACGTACACTTAAACGAAAAAAAAATTAAGAAAAATGTTATATATACTCTTACATATTTGTACTGAAACACTTAATAAAATAATATTTCAATTTTCACAGTAAATCCATTTTAAATTATTTTATATTTAAAAAAAAGATTGATGTTTGTTGGATGTTTAGTAAACAAATTAGAGGTATTTATGTATCAACATCCAAATTTTAATTCCATATTTATTTTGTTAGTTTTCTTATACCCATATGTACTTTTAGAAACAAAAAAATTATTTTGTTTTTGGAAGATCTAGATATATAGTTGAAATCAATGGAATGGTGAGCAAAGGAAGAAAGTTGGTTGCTTAAATTTAGTTTTCATTCAAAACTTAACAAATTCATACATATTTGCCAAATTTCAAAGGATTAAACAAGTATTGGATTGTTTTGTTGAAACCACCATTTTCATTTCCATTTTCATTCAATTTTTTTTATTAATTATTTAAGTTCTTTATTTCTTTTCAATATATATTCTATGCTTCTTCTTCATTTAAATGTCAAATTCCATTCTCCTCAATCAAATTTACTTCTTAACCTTTTTCTCCATTTTGTTTTTCAAAATTTACATTGCTACATCCTTTTTTACATAGTTCTTTGCAGGAACCAATACTCCAAACACCTTTCAACACTATAACACTTCAACACCAAAATACTAGGGTTTGTGAGGTTAACCTCACTATAATCAACCTTTGCAAGATATTCTAAACCATAAAACAACACCTACAACTTACAAAAACAAGTACAATATTAATTAGTCTATGTAGGCAAGAACAATATTCTTCTATATATATATATATATCCAAACTTTTGTTTTGGTTGCATTGTCAAACCTTCATAGGTTTTACTCAACACTTGTCCTTCAACCAAACCTAACCCACTAGTTTGTTTAATATAAATACAACTTAATTAGCAAGAGTCATTGAGTTGAGTGGATATGTTTGAATAATTAACCTAGACACACTATCCATTTGCAACCTATGTACACACTCCAACAACTCAATATGTAATTAAAAACTACACCTATGTGCCCTAGACCCTAAACTATATAAGTCATGTCTAGTTTTACTCCTTTCCAAGGTCTTTTGTTAATTCTAGATCTTTTAATGTTTTTTAGTCCTTATAATTAATTATATAGTTAATTTAGTGTTGAAAATGGGAATTTGCATTGAAATATTTAAGATAATCGATACATTTTAAAGGTAATGACATGTAATTTATTTTAGGAATTTATTTATAGTTTTAATATATAACGTGAACAGTATTGATTTTTATTATTTTGGTTTAATAATATTTTAATTTTTTATTCAATAATTTATTTTTTAAAGAAAATTATAACTTAATTAGATATTTATTATTTTTATTTTTAATATATTAGGTTTTATTTGGAAATCTAATTTTAAATTATTATAAAATAATATTTTTTAAATATATAAAAACAATGATATTATTTCAGAAGATAAAAAAAATAAAGTAGACGATTAAACATTATTATATTTTTAAATTATTGATCATAATCTATTAAACATTATATACAAAATAATAATTTTTATGGTTAATTTAATATGTAATTTTGTTTATAATATATTACATATATTTTTTCTTCTCATGCTTCCTTTACATATTTAATTAGAAATATATCTATATATATATATATATATATATATAATTACATATTATATAATATATTATAACAAATTTACATAATTACCTTCTTTAAATAATATTTAATTAATGAAAAAAGTATCGATTATATTATATCTGCTTTATGATATTAAAGAAATAACAATATAATTATTTGTAAAATAGAAAAATAATAATTGCATTATTATTGTTATGACGACATCATTGTTTTAGAGCATAAAACTAGTTTTGTACTTAAAAGATTATCGAAATATAGAGACTAAGAAATATTTAAAATGCACTTAACCTTCATTTCTAAATGATATTAGACTTGGATGTACCAGAACCATTATAATTTTCAAAATACTTTTTATCACCTTAATTATTTAATTGATAATTTTATTTCTCAACTGAACTAACTAATTGTAGATAAATATATAAAAAAACACTCTCTTTTATTAAAAATGTTAAAATAAACTTTTGAAGAAACTCTCTTTTGTTTGTTGAAATTTATCAAAAAAAGTCACAAATTTCTTGGTCCTACAACCTATGGAATTATTCTCATGATTTTATCATTTTGAATGAATTTTAATAGAAAATATTGTGTTAGAGAAATAGTCTCTTAGACAACATATAGCATTCCAAAAAGCTTTTACAAGGACACAAACTATAAATGAGGAGAGACATTGTAAAAGCTTAAAATATATTTAAACAATGAAAATGATGATAAAAAAAAGCAAAAAAGGAAATATATACAAAATTAGGGTTAGTTGAAATACTTACAAAAGGAAAACAGATAAGAACAAAAATAATATTCCTTCCTAAAGTGTAAAAGTTCATCATTTTTCTTCCCATTCTCTAGCCATTACTACATATAAAATATAAAAAAGTTCTCCCATCTCCTAAAGTTGGAATCAAATCTTTAAGACTCAAGGTTTTCTTTTAATTATCTCTGTCGAAAAACCTAAAGAGTAAGAAAATAAAATCTATTTAATTGAGGACTTAATTTTATTTTTTTCTTCAGTAAATCAATACTAAATATATCTATATATCTATATCTATTTATCTATATATAATTTAGAGATTAAACTCTTAACCACACTGCATTGTCCTCTTTTGCACAGGTAGAATATACTTTGACCAGGTTTTCATTTCTGCACAGACACATTAATCAGCTTAACGTGCTATGAATTTTTTTTGGCTACACAAACGTGCTATGTGCAACATGAAAAAGTTTGTCTTAAAATAAAAATTTAACTCAATCATTGAACCATCATCGTTACTAAACGATTCTTCATCAAAATATTTTAACTTTGTTCATGCCCAGGTGATGTTTTTCCCTCCACAACACAAATTGATCAATCCAACTGTAAAATCATGGTTATGGTGGAAAACAAAAATATCTGAGCTTTAACTCTCTCAATGGCTTTATGTGGCACAAATCTAGAGATTACTCATTTCTACAAAGTTTGAGACCACTTCGTTGGTCATGTCCGAAAGATTCTCACCAAATATAGTATATGGTTAAACGATAAGAACCATTTTGCAGAAAGAATCCAACAAAGAAATGATTGGTTAAGACACTGATTTAGCTGCAGAATAATGATGTTATTATATTCCGTGGATCCAACTATTCCTTTTAATTTATTCCTCGATCTGGCATATCTCGTGTTGGAAGTATTCATCTTAATTTTTTTAGTTCATTGCAGAACGTGAAAATGGAATAACTATGGAGTGGAAAATAATGAAGGTACACCTTCATCACTAATCACAGATCTAGAGTTAATTAGTACTATATATAAGATGCAATAAGTTTGGTTTTGTTTCCACTTTGAATCGATTCACATATATGGACGTTGGATTCTGATTTATACCAAAATTGTAAAATAAAATCTGCAGAAGTAAACATATTATAGTAGTTGTAGGAATTTAACATGTATGTTGTAACAAATACAATAATTTCTTAGACTCAAAACTGCTCAAAATACATCATAAAAACTGTTATAGTAATAATATTTGTATTTGTATGGCTTCAGTGTTCTGGTTATTGTTCATGTTGCAGAGTGTAACATATGATAAAAATAAGAGATATACATATATACAATGTGAAGATGTATTAGAAGGAATAGCAATAGGAGATAGAAGCTATCTAAATCAGAAACTGATGTAAGAGTAAAAGTAGTTAAACCTTAATTGGCATATGTAGTGTTAATGACATCCATATCACGAACAATTATTATAATTAACAAACAACTTATAATACAAATGTGAGTTAATGTAAATAAAATATAGATTAAAATACACATTTATCCCTACTTTCATTCACTTGTGTCAATTCAGTTTTAATAATTTTCTTAGTCAATAAAGTCACAATTTTTGTCAATTTTGTTTTTGATTTTTTTTGTTAACCCTGTTTAACAGTAATGAATAGTAAGTGTCATGTGTCACTTCATCTTTTTTTTTTTAAATTTATTTTTCCTTTCAAATTTTTTAATTTTTGAAAAAATATTCAGGTGTCAACCCAACAACGAGCCACATATCCGAGTTAATGTTCTATATTTAATTTGGTCACTAATTAGTTCTATTTTTTTTTTAAATGGAGCAATCTTGTTTCTCTCCAAATTAAGACTCTATATTAAAGTTATAATAATGATTTTATTAAAATTCACATTTTTATTAAATATTTTTTGTTTAGGGTTATAAATAGTTTAAAATTAAAACAAAAATTGTAAATAATGTGTGTCCTAAAAATGTTTTGATATATCATTAAATGAAATTGCACAAAGAAAAAAAATTATAAGAAATGATATGATGAGAGAGAAACACTACAAGAAAATCCCCATTAACAACTAATTTTCGTGACAAAAACTTGTTCACCACTGTAATGACCAATTTAGATACCGATTTACAAAATAAAAAATTATTGATTACTAAAATAGTCATTATTGCGAATAAAAGATTATAATTGATTTCTAAAATTTATCTACCAAGGTTTTGACTACTAAGAGAATTAATTTATAAATTGGTCACAAAACAAAACATTAAGTACCAAGGTTTTGACTACCAAATGAATCAATTTATAAATTTGTCTCTAATTAATTAATGATCAATTTAGTGACCAAATATTACTTTTTATTCATAATAATGACTATTTTAGTAATCAATAATTTTTATATAAGAATTTTAGTGACCAAATGTTACTAAAATTAGTTATTATATAAGAATTTTCTTGTAGTGAAAATATATGAGAAAACTTTCTAAATATCAAACTAGTCAAATTGTTCATAATGAAAATTTTTTAAGCAAAACAAAAAGTTCTTCAAATTAAAGAAAATTTAAGGATCAAAGAGAATATAGAAGATAATTTTTTTTATTACCTTGAAAATGAAGGGTTTAGGCAATGATAGACTTAAAATTGAGAAAGTCAAACATTCTCATGTGAACAAAACTGAATAATAAACAAAATACTAAATAGAAAAAAAAATAATTGAAGATGAGATCCAAAAACTATTTGATTGACCAAAGTGATAATCCACCATTTAAACATAATTACATAGAGAAAAAAAATATATAATTAAGATTGTGATAAAGAAAAGATATGTGACTAAATTTTGTAGATATAGAACAAAAAAAAATCATGAAAATAAATATGAAGAAAATTATATATATATATATATATATATATATATATATATATATATATATATATATATCACCTCTCTAATATTTATTGTAGATTTATATAAATTAATATTATGCCACACCTCTCCAATATTCTAAATAATTATTAGACAAATTTCAGTGAGAAACTTAATTTCAATAATTCAAAAATTAGAAGAACTAGATATAAACAATCAGATAGGTTAAAGTAAAAATGTCACATATAATCCATAGCCTTTTTAATGATTGTTATTCGTACGTATATGCTTTTTGTCTATTTCTCGTACATATTTAATTTAATTTGATGGTTGTATTTTGTTTTTCTATGATCAAGAGAGCTAGATCTTGAGATTTTGCATATTATTTAACAAAAATTTATGATTGTTATAATTTTTAGGTAGTTATTCTATTATTTTAATTTAATATTATTTCATTATTAAAATTTATATCCTTTTCAACTGCACTAAAACTAAATATTCCCCTAATTTTTGCTTAAGATTTTATTGAATTATTCTATTAATAATTAATAAACCGTATACCTGACATATTAAATAAGCTGCATTTCCTTCTTTTTTTTTATAGACGATCAAGTCTTTGTCTTATCATGAAGACTATGAATATTTGCTTACAATTAATTGAAGTGTATATTATTAATAAATATATTTTATTTAGTGAAATATATAGTATAATAATAAATATAACTTTTAATTTTTAATATATGTATTAAAAAAATTGTGGCTTCTAAAATTTGGGACCTGGATGATTGCCCCAGTAGACTGTGGTGGATCTTCCTTCCGAATAAACTTCTTCTAAACCTAAAACTTCATTTTCCTTTCCTCTTTTTCAGTATTATTTTCTTAATATTAGAACAAATGAATAAACTTCGTAGGTTTTTCTCATTTTCTGTGGGATAATTATTTTTATCGCAATAATTAGTCAGTTTTTATACTTGGCTCTCTGCTCCAATTTATTTTAGAAAAGTAATAGCATTTTCGAAATTCTAAATAATGTAATTTTTTGCATTATTTAATTATGTGAAGAAAATAATTCTCTTATAAATAGAAAAATAATTTACACATTCAAGGTTGTGATCTTCTGCCGTTTTATCTGAACAGATTTTATCCCTTCAAATTAATAACGGTTATCTAAGTTATAAAGCTCTTAATCCACACACACACACAATATATATCATATAAACCTATCTTACATAAACATTTAATTATAATTCATCTTATTTCCATGCCTATTAATAATAAAAATAAAGCAATAAGAAAACAATTTCTTTATTAAATATTTATAAAAATAAATATACTGACAGTACAGGTAAAATAAATTCAATAACAAATGAAAAAGAAAAAATTCTTTAACAATTTAAAGCCACTGTATATGTAACTGTAACTCAGTAATTATCATTGTCATGTTCTTTACTTTTAGGAAATGACATTAAACATTAATTGTCACATCATCTATAGGAAAATGTCTGTACCTTTTTTTTCATGCTAAAAATATCTGTACTTTCTATACATAAAAGTTTTACAAAAAGGGAAAACTGAAAATGCTTTATTTTGTTACAATTAAGTTATTTTTTGCTTAACACTGAAAAAGGAAATATGTGAAAGGAATTGACACAGAAAGCTGGAACTTTACTCTCTTATTAATGTTGTAGCAGTGGCACTTTGACTTGATCTTCCATTCCAATAACAAAGTGCAATACTTAACTTTCATAATTGTATTAATTATTATGCATTCACCATTAAGATTAACTAATTGTTCTTAACCATCGTTTTAAATTATATGGTTAATATTAGCTTGTATACACTTTGATCTCTCTAACTTGTTCTGTCAGTTTCTGTGCCATATTTGACTGTTGTTTTTGTTAAGGATGTTAGAGAACAAACCAAAACCAATCACCATGATTCATAGGAATCTCCATTAATATATAATGAACATGTTAACATGTTCTTGTTGAAGAAATCAATTATTGTCATACATTAAGAAAAAGAAATCCAGCTAACTTGCTTCTAAATCAGTGGATCATTATCAGAAACTCAAAAACTCTTCCTACATAGCTAAAGTGCACTTGCTGTGATGATATTCTGCACTTCTCTAGCTTCTATTCTCACAAACATCTTCCTCCATATCCTGCACTTCTAAATAGTGCTTGTTTTATATCTTCTGCACTCAGAATTTTCTTCTGCTGCACTTCCTGTTGAATTACAAATACAAAAACATATAAACACAAACTATATATGTATATATATGTACAAGAAATGTTTCTTAGACAGTGCCAAAACCACCACAGAAAGCCTTTGATTTTTCTCTCTTCAATTCCATCCTTATGGAGTGATATAATTTATGATAAACTATGGTTCTTCAAGAATGTAAAAATCACAACAAATATTTGTTGAGAGAAAATAGTCCTGCAAGTAAATTTCACTATCTTAAGAGATTAAGAGATTTGGTCTTTAATAATTCAGAATAAAATCTCATGTTCATATCTACTTCAACTTTAGAAATGCACCCAGTAGAAAATAGAACATGTATTCTCTATTGATTTTAACCCCTATCTGATATATACCTCTGAACAAGAAGCTTGCACTGTGAAATCATTGAAACAGCTAATAACACATTGTTGGATCTCCATGCCTAATGTTTCCAATGTGTTTACTGTGGACAGCAACATGCCTGGCTTCCCTGCACAGCAGATCTCCACCCTTGTATTGCCATTTCTCCTCTCCACATCAAACTGCACAAAATCACCATACAGATTCTTCAATCATGATATCTATTTTCACTTTTAGAAGAATTTTGCTAGGTTAGTCCTATAATATGATCAAATTAATGTGTATAAGTAGCAGGATTATTCTATCCATAAATATTAGTTATTAGTTGTTTTTGTCTCTCCCAAATGTTGGGGAGAAGAGTTGAACCTGCTATCTCTCTCACCCTTTCTAACCTTACAACTCAATGTATGAGTAGCAGGTAACTTTAACTTTCATAGATTTTTCATAAACTGGGTTTGTAAAGTTAAGTTAATCCCAAAACAAACTTTGAAAACCCCAAAAAAACACATACCTTGGGAGAATTTCTCACTAAGATTTCATCTGGTTTGAAATCCTTGAAAATGCTAGCAGTGTTGGAATCCAGTTCTATTTCTTGCTTCAAAGTGTTAATCTTTTCCAAGAGCTCTTTCATGTAATCAATAGTGTCTCCAAGAATAGCGGTTCTGTCCATCTGTGAGAAGCATTTTTTCAGCAAGAAAATCAGCACTTATGCTGCATATATATGAAACACAACAAAGTAGTTCTATATTTGAGTACTTCTTGTAATGATATAATGACTCATTCTCACTTCATAATACCTTACTTATCTTTGGGACAATTGACCTTAGCATGGAGAGTCTGTCGTTTAATCTCTTTCTTCTTCTTCTCTCTGCCATTAGGTTCTTGGAAGGCTGCCCCTGAAGCTTCTTTGCCCTATTCTTTCTCTCCACACATGAATCTGTGTTGAAAACAGGCATTTCAGGGGAATGGCTTGGCTCCATTTTGCATGAGGCTTGAAGGTCCAAACAATGAAGCTCTTCCCCAAGCAAACCCGGATCTTCTTCTTCTTCCATCAAAGACAATGGAAAATCTTCATGAGGAACAAATGAAGGGATGCTATGTGAAGCCTCAAGGGTGTTATAAGATGAATCTACAATCTGGGGTGCAGAAAATTCATCAAACAAGGAACTATAGATTTCATTGAAGGCATAGTCGAAGTTGTAACTCTGAGGCACTTCTTGAAAAGAGAAAGAATTTGAAGGAAAAGCTTGGTTTTGATCAAAACAATCAAAACCCCAAGCATTAGAAAAAAGCTGGTTTTCTTGTGAACATGGATTGGTATCCCATGGTTCTCTTCTTAGACCCATTGATTCCTCCAAGAAATCATTATCATAAAGTTCCATCTTTTCTCTCTCTCTCTCTCTCTCTCTTTCTCTCGTGGTGTGATGGCTAATTGTTTTGGAAATACTACCTTGAGACAATATAGTACTAAGTTGAAGCATATTTATAAGAGCACAATGAAAAGCTTGTTGCAAATTGCTTATTATATGATATATATTATTCATTTGCACCTATACCCTAAGACCAAAATGGAATCTGCTTTTCACATTACAGAAATAGAGGGGGACATTCTTGTCTTTTTCCACCCAAATTTCTAAAACCAAAATTACATATTTATTAATATGAATTTGTTGGAAAGTTTGACCCTCAGATCTGTCTGAAACCAAAAGGAATGGTAGTTAACATCATAAACCCTCTCAGGTTCTTTGCATGTTAAAAACTTCACCTTGGAGAAGATTTCAGAGATGGGTCCTACACCCCAAATGCTTCCAAACTTTGGCTTAGCTCATAAATTCAAATTGGTGGGTGATCCTTTTTTGTTCTTTTCTGCTTACTTTCCTATCCAATATATGTGTTATATACTTAATAGTTGTCCACACTACTAAAATAATGAATCACACATTTTATATATTTATCTATCTATCTATCTATTTAAGTTTCATTTTCCATCACAAAGGGTTAAATATAGGCACATAGAACCTTCATTCTCACCCCACCTGCAAAATGTAGACCTTTTCTGTATATCTATATATCTCTATGACAGTATTCTTACGAAAACGTATATACAATAATAGAAGTGTGAATGCAACACCACGTACTATTTTTCAAACGAATCTCTTTGGCTTTTGTATCTGTTTTTTAGCTACTTTACGAATATGCAGATATCATAAGCAATTTTTTGGTTACCCTTTTGATTTTTCCTGTCTTCTACTCACTACTGACTTGTTCCCTATATGGAAATTGTTTGCATGTAGGGACTCCCTATTACACTTTTGGCTCTATTGCATGATCTTGATCCACATAACTATACTTAGATGAAGTTCATTATTGTTGTTATTGTCGCTATTTTGGTACCAACTTCAAGTATATATGCATGTACGCATTTATAACGCATGGTCCACGAACTTGTTCTACTAATAGCTTCTACAAAGCCTAACAATTAATCTTCCGCAACACATGGTGGCCACATGATTCGCAACTTGCAACACCATTTTTGAAATGGCTATGTAGATTATTATTCTGTGTATCTATCATACAACAAAGTGTTCTTGTGAATAGGATTCGTTTGTGGTAATTACAGGTATTATTAGCGCGTTATTATGCAGTAGGAAACAGTGTATCCAAATTGGTCAAATTGGAATTTATCAACTCTAATTTTCTTGAACTCATAAAAGTTGAAATTTGTCCACATAATTTATTTGTTTTGAAAATGCTTCGTTAGTTCTGAGTAGGATGGTTGAGCATTCATTTCGATTGGTATCGTGATAATATTTAGAATTATTTCTTTAATTTTAATGATTCTTCATTTTTGTCACTTAAATGCACCCCCACTTAAAATAGTTCAATCCCAATGAGAGTATTGAAAAAAAAAAGTTATGAATATGCCAGTTTTAATTGTGAAGAATCTGAGAACATGCTATGATATGTAACAAAACAAGCTAGTCTACAAAAAGAATTGAAGACACATTTTCTAAACTAGTAGAATTTAGTTATAATTAAGGTGGTATGGTAGCCATAGCTCAGGGCCTTTATTATATTGAGTTATATATTATATATAACTCAATATAATAAAGGAGTTGAGTAGTTTACTTAATCATAACTTCAAATATTATTGTTGTAAAAAAATATTTTTAAGAATTCCTTATTAAAATTTTTTATATTACATTTTTTTTTTGTAAATTTATTAAAAAGAAATTGTAAGAAAAGGTTTTTTTCTGATATTTTTTTTAACAATCTTAATTGTCAGGTAATTCTTTCATAAATAATTATTTCTTACAAAATCATAAAATTCATAAATATTTTTTACAAAATTTGTTATGAAAAGTGTTTTATATAAAATATTTTGCAAAAACACCAGCAGTAATTTTTTGCAAATTATTTTTCATACCAAAATTGATAAATATTTTCTATGAACAAAATTTCAAAATAGAATTATGAGGAAATATGAGTTTCTTATAGCATGTACAATGATATATTTCCCATTTAAAAATTTTCTGGTATAAGAAACTAATAAAGACAAAAAGATTATATGTCAAAGAATGTAATGTTTAGTTAAAGTGTTCATTTTTACATTATTTTATCATTGTGTAGTGTATAAGTAATGTAGAAAACTTTGTGTGCAAATCTATATATCATATATTTGCATTGCAGCCCTGTCTTTTTTTCAGGGTTATATGAATTTCTATGATCAAGAATATCCATGACATAGGCATGAAAATGACTATACTAATAAAATAAAGTACAAATTGAGGACTTTTATATAAAGAAGTTTATAATTTTTTTATAAAGTTTTATTCAGTTATCTAATGAGCTGAATTTTTATTTATTATCTTTTTAAGATTTAAATTTTATTATGGTTATTACAGTAATAAGTTGTAAAACTATATAAATTGAGTAAACACTATAAATTTTATAAAATTTATGTGAGCCTTAATATTAATTTTGTCTTTCTTTTAATTTGAAAACACAGAAATGATTTTGAACAAGATTTAGTCTAGATGCGATCAAAATTCTGTGAAAATAATTAAATAAGAAATAATAATGGGGGGTGGCCTGAATTTGTCATTGTTTCATGATTTCGACTTTGAAGCTTGAAAGTTAGACACAGCTATATGATGATGTTTTCTCTGCAAGAAATCGTGATTGGACTCAGAAATCAATAAATAACATCACCTCTTTTTTCTAACAGTTCAATAATGATACTCAATTACTATTATGTTTTAAAAATGAAAAAAGATCACAACCAATTTCTTTCGATAAAAAGTTTTCTCCTAGATACCTTACATAAATAAATAAATATAACACATTTTTGTCTACATAAATGATGTTTTAGGATTAATGTGGAGATGATTTAAGGAAAAGTAAGCGAAAAAATTTGTATCGTTTCATTTAAGAAATTTGAAAAGTAAGAGTGAATGAATTCTGAGAATAAAAATTATGAAAATTTGTGAATAATTTAACTAATGTGATAAATAAAAAAACAAGCTTTAATAGATTAAAATATGATATTATTATTTTTCTCTTATAATTAAAATTAATATATTACTATTACAATTATTTATTATTTATTATTATTGTTATTATTATTATTTATTTTTGTTGTTAGGAATATATGTCGTTTTGACTAAAATACGTAAATACTTTGTGTTCTTGATATTTTACTTTCGTCTTGTAATTGCTCATGTGTGTGTGTTTTTGCGATCCCCAACAACCGGTATCAAGAGTTTAGGGTTTTGCACAAGAAAGAGCAATAATAAAAGAAGGGAAAGTAAAAATTGACAAGTTTGACAAGTGATTTCAGATTCTGGAAGATGCAAATTGAAGTTTATTTGTATCAGAAGAAGTTGTACCAACTTTTCTCTGAGAATAAACTGAAAACTATGTCTCAAGCAGATTGGGAGTTGCTAGATCGACAAGCTTGAGGTTTTGTCAAATTAACCTTGACGAAGAATGTTGCTTACAATAATGTCAACGAGAAGACGACATATGATTTGATAAAGGCATTATCAAACATGTAAAAAAAATCCATCGACATCAAACAAGGTATTCTTGATTCGTTAGTTAGTTATGAAGATGCAAAAAGGTGTTAGTGTACAAATCATGTAAACGAATTTAATTACTTGCTGTCAAGATTAGTTTTAATGAATATTAAATTTGAGAATGAAGTACATGCCCTATTGTTGCTATCTTCATTGCCTGATAGTTGGTCAGGAACTGTCACGGTAGTAGCCAGTACATTTGGGACTATAAAATTAACCTTTTAAGGAATTATGGATTTAATCCTTAGTGAGGATGTTCTAGAAGGAATGTCGAAGATTCATCAGGGTCCTTATTAAGCATTGAAAGTAGCGGTAGAATGTCTGAAAGAGGGCGCGATTCTGGGCGTGGCAGATCAAAGTCCAAGAAGCATGGACAATGCAAAACTCGCAAGGATATTACTTGTTGAAATTGTTAGAAGAATGACCACTTTAGAAACCAGTGTATTGCTCTTGCTGCTACTAAATAAAATAGGCATGACAACATAGTGAATGTAGCAAGAGGAGGTATTGGTGATGTGTTGATCTGTTGTGTTGAGAGCAAGTTTGAGTCCTGGATCAGGGATTTTGGTTATCTTTCCATGCTTCTTCTTGCAAGCACTTGATGAAAATTTTTAGAACTGTAAATTTTGGCAAAGTTCGTCTAGTAGATGATGAAGCTTTGGACATTGCAGGCATGAGAGATATAAATCTTAAAACTTCTACTAGTATAACATTGAAGGATGTTAGATATGTTCCAAGACTCAAGAGAATGTTAATCTTTGTGGGCATGTTGGATGTTCAAGGATATCGAGTCATATTCGGAGATAACCAGAGGAAGGTGGTGAAAGGAAATCTAGTTGTTGGTCGTGGCTGGGAGAAAAGAGCCCTATACATGGTAGAATTACCTATAGAAGAAGTAAATTCAATTAGGGATGTTGTTGGTCACCCTTCAACTTGTGGCACCAAAGACTTGGTCATATGAACATTTAAGGTAAAGGTATTGGTCTTAAAGGGGAAGATTCAAGAATTAAAAGAGGTAGAAGATGGTTTCTGTAAACCAGGTGTGTTTAGGAAGTAGAACAGAGTTACTTTTGCCAAGACAGGGAGGATGCCCAAGCTTGAGAAGCTGCAACTTGTTCATACAGATGTGTATGGCCAACATTAGTCTTATCATAAAGAGGATCACAATACTATGTCACCATCAATGATGATTCCACTAGAAAGGTATGAGTTTATTTTTTTAAGCAAAAATAAAAAGTATTCAATACCTTTAAGAAGTGGAAAGTTGTAGTTGAGAATGAAACTGGGTTAAAAATTACATTTTTAAAGTCTAATAATGGTGATGAATATATTATTTCTAAATTTTTTGATTATTGTGTTGAGAACGAAATTAGAATGCTTAAAATTATTCCCGAGTCACCTTAGCAAAATGGTGTTTCTAAAAGAATGAACTTGAATGAGAGGGCAAAGAGTATCAAAATTCATGCAGGGTTACCAAAGACATTTTCTGCAGAAGCAGTGAGCACAATAACATACCCCATCAATAGAGGACCCTCAGTTCCCATAAGATTAAATATTCCTGAGGAGGAATGGCAAGGCAAGGATGCAAGTCTTTCTCACTTAAAAGTATTTAGTGTGTTTCTTATATTCGTGTTAGAGATATTGACAGGGACAAGCTTGATCCATAAGCAAGAAAGTGCATTTTCATTAACTATGGAGCAAATAATATGAGATATTGCTTTTGGGGTGATCAAAATAGAAAGATCATTAGTAGTAGAGATGTTATCTTCAATGAAAATGTAGTGTACAAGGGAAAACTTGAGGCAAATATTGAAGCTAAAAAGATGCCAACAGAGAAAAAAAATAGTGTTAGAGGACATTACAAAAGACAATATTGCAAGAAAAAGTGGAAGTCCAAGAGACATGATAGTTGAGGAGACCACTCTTGTCACCTCAGTAGTTCAAGTGAGGAGATCCAACAGAGTTATTAGGCCTCCTAAGTACAATTCTCTCCTTTAGCAAATTACTTGTTGTTGATTGATGATGGAATGTCTGTGTTATCATTTGGCATTGCAAATGGACGAAGCAAATCAATTGGAGTTAGTTATGCAAGAGGACATGAACTCACTCAAGAGGAATAAAATTTTGTGTTTGATTGACCTACCATCAAGAAATAGGACGTTGCAGAACAAATGGGTGTTTAAGGTCAAGGAAGAACATGATGACATCAAGATATACAAGGCAAGGTTAGTGGTGAAAGGATTTCAACCAAAAAAAGGAATTGACTATAATGAGATTTTCTCTCATATAATTGAAATGACTACTATTAGACTTGTGTTGAGCATTGTGGTTGTAGAGGATCTACATCTAGCAAATTTAGATGTTAAGACAACTTTCTTACATGGTGACCTTGATGAGAACATCTACATGGTACAACTAGAAGGTTTTCAAGTGGCAGGAAATAAAACTTGGTTTGCTAGTTAACCAAAAGTTTGTATGGATTGAAGCAAGCATGCACCAATATAGTAGTACTTAAAGTTTGATAATTTTATGAATATGAGAGGGTACAAGAAGTGTGTCATGGATCAATGTTGTTATATGAAAGATTTTGGTCCATCCTATATTATATTATGATTGTATGTTAATGACATATTAGTAATAGGCTCTAATATGGATGAAATTAATAGATTGAAGCCAAAATTGTCTGAAGAGTTTGAGATGAAGGATTTGGGTGTTGCAAAGCATGTTTTTGGCATAAACATAAGTAGAAAAGTATCCTATGATTCTCTAATATTATGTTAAGATAAGTATATTGGGAAAGTGTTAGAGATTCAATATGCAAGATACCAAGATCGTAAGTACACCTTTGGGATTTCACTTTAATATCACCAAAGAGCAATCACCTAAAACAGATGAAGACAAGGTAAAAATGGTTAAGATTTCTTGTGCTTCCACAATTTGTAGCTTAATGTATGAAATGGTATGCACTAGACCATACATTGCTTATGTAGTGATAGTTGTTAGCAAATTCATGTCTAATACAAGAAGGAAGCATTGGGAAGCTGTTAAGTGGTTGTTACTCTACTTGAAAGGTACTTCTAAAACTACATTATGTTTTAGTAAGAACGATAATATTTTGGAAGGATATAGTGATGCATATTTGAGAAGTTGTTCAAACACAAGGAAGAGTACTATAGGATATGTTTTCATCGTAGGTGGCACAACTGTTAGTTAGATGTCTCGACTTTAGAAAAGCTTTGCACTTTCAACCACAAAAGCGGAGTACATGGTGATTTCAAAAGGATGTAAGGAAATGATTTGGTTGAAGAATTTTTTGAGGAGTTAGGCAAGAATTAGTGTGACAGTGCTCTCTATTGTGATAGTCAAAGTGCTAGATATGATTCTAAATAGGATGGATGCAAATATTTAGGGATTGGAATCAATTGAGAATAGAAAATTGAGAATTTTAAATAAAATAGAGAAAACTTGGATAAGTGAAAGCGCCACAAACCAATTTTCGATAAGCCTAGAGATGATCGCTTCAAGAATTAAGGAATTCTTGATAAGGTTGCAAGATGCAGGAAAATCCTAACAAAGATAACCTCAGATATTTTTGGCAAAAGTGTTCTACCCTATTATGAATTCCTAAAGGTTTGTAAATATAAAATCAATTATGGGTCTTAGGTTCAAATCTTGAGTATAACCATAATGTTAATATTTTTATTTTAACACTCCAGACATGCAATACATGTAATCAGCTTGGTCTCATCAAGATGTGAGATCTTCAATTGGGCATCAAGATGAGTTACCTTGTGTTGCAATGTTTCTTGGGCCTTTCTAGTCCTTCCTTTTGTCATGGGTCCACTTAAGTCTTGAATTAGGTCTTGGTCTTGGTCTTGATGATTCACATCATGTCCTTGGTTTTTTATGTCCGCATCACATTCATCTTGCTAAAAATCATGTGTTCCATGCAAAGACAAAAAACATCTAGTTAAGATACCATTTCATTAGAAGGTTAATTAGTGATGGTACTTTTTTCTTGGACAAGATCCTTCGATAAGAGAATCTTGCATATATTTTAACCAAAGTGGTTACAATCGAGAAGTTCAAGGTTTGCGTGGATTCAATTAGCCTTCATGGTTAATTGTTGAGAAGACATAACACTAGTTTGAAGGCATTACAGTTTTAAGGTTTACTATATTTACTTTGGAGTGCATATGATGTGATCAGCCTCCAAGTGGTAGTTTGTTGAGTATGTGGAGTCTAAAGGGTTTATTGGACTTGCCCCATTTACTTGCTCTAGTTTTATAAATACTTATGTAATTTGTAAACCTAATTTATCAAACAAAATTACCATCTAGTGTAGTTGTGGACGTAGGTCATTTAGACTAAACCACGTAAATCCTTTGTGTTCTTGTTACTTAATTTCAACTTTTAATTGCTTGTATGTGTGTGTTTGTGATCCCCAACATGGCTTGTCTCTAGGGATGACAAATAAATCCGTCTTCGTAGGTATTGCCCGAACTCGTCCCCGTTTTGACGGGGAATCCCCGCATTGACTAGGTATGGGTATGGAAAATCTCTAACCTTTTAACTAGGTATGGGAATGGGTATGAGGATGTACATATTTGTCTCCATAACCACCAAAATACCTGTCCCCGCCATATTCTTGTCCCCATTTAAATTATTAGTCAATTAAGTAAAATTCATTCGCACACACACACACATTCTATTTTATATTTCTTCTAATTGTTTGGTTTGACATAAAATTCATTCGCATTTCCAATATATATTTCATCTTATCATAACATTTATGCAATTATGTTTAAAAGATGTATGTCAATAAAATATTTTTATGTCTCACATTTGAAAATTTCTAATTTTTTAATATTTTTATTTATTGTATATTTTCCTTTCACATGAGAACGTTTAACACTCTCTATATTTGAGTGTTAAATAGTGTAAACATTTAATTTACTAGGTATATATTTGTTTTCCTTTGTACGATATCATTCAATAGTCTCTTAAATTGTTTCTAAGACAAACATTTGATAATTTTTTAATTTTTTTATAATGTAAAAAATGATTTTGATATATTTTATATAATTTTTTTTTAATTTTTTAATTTTTTTAATTTATTATTATACTGTAATTTTGTCACTATAATTGTATAAATAAATTTTATTTACTATAATATAAAATTTTAATGTAATTGCCATAAATTTCTTTTTATCAGCATGAAACAATTTTCGTTATTTCTCAACCATTGAGTGTGTTGATATTTGAAAAATTTTGTTAGATCTCTAAAGTATTTTTCATTTTATCATACCCTTAATTATATATTTGTTTTTCTTTGTATGATTTCATTCAATGGTCTCTCAAATTGTTTTTAAGATAAATATTTGAAATTTTTTTAATATTTATATTTTTTGTTTATTTTTATAATATAAAATATTATTTTGATATATTTTATATAAAATTTTAATGTAATTGTCATTGAATTTCTTTTTATCACCATCTAACATAAATTGAAGTTCAAAAGATACAATATATATGTTAAAATTTTATTATTATTAGTTTAATATTTATTCTTTGCGTTATTTTGATCAAGTATTATAACTTTTATTAGTGTATAAAAAAAGATTCATTAAAATTTAAAAAATTGAAATAAACAGTCATTTAAAATATATTTAAATTTGAATTTTTGTTTTCCTTTAATATTTCTTCTTTAAAATAAAATATCAACTATAATTCATTAATGTTTGTGTTAGATATGTATAAACCATGGGAAAGAAAATTATGCACAAGAGGTGTTTGGTGAAAACAACTCAACTGCTTACTGATTTATTAGAACCTTGATCAATATATAAAGTACAATGTCTCATCATCATAAAGAGAGAAAAGTAAAACCTAATAAAACATAATATTTGATAATAATAATAAAAGAGAATCAAATATATGATATCTTTATCAATACAAATAAGAGCAGAAGATAATATCTTTATCAGTTTGCAAATTTAACAAATGTTTTGATTCTAAAATTTTTTTATTTGGTATTCTAATTTGAAATGTATACAATTATAATATAATTTCTTTATAAATATTTAATATCGAAGAAACAACCATCCTCTTAATATTGAATATTTTTTATTGTATTTTTTTTATAAAAATGAATTAATTAATATTGAAACAATAAGAAAACGGGTACATGTATGAGTACGAGTATCTACCCGTTACCCGGTGGAGATGGAGATGAGAGAAAATTTTTAATACCCATTGGGTTTGGGTATGGGGGTGGGGATGAATTTTTTCGATGGAAATAGGTATGGGATAGCGAAACTCATCCTTGTCCTGCTCCGTTGCCATCCCTACCTGTCTCTCCCTTGCACGGGCCAACCCATCTCGATCTTCGGCTCGAATCAGCACGTCTTAGCCTTTGTTCGGGCGATCTCGTCTCGACCTTTGGCTTGGCGATCTCGTTTTGACGTTTTCGGCTTGGTCATCTTAGCTTGTCCCTTGTTCCATCCGATCTTAGTTATAACTTTTACCCGGACCAATCAAACACTTCATTCGAGCGAACTTAGGTTGAATTACAGTCCGAGTAGACTCAGATCGAGCTTTAAATTAGGACGACTTGACTCAACCTTTGATCAAGTTAAATGTATTATTTTAAAGTGTTAATTAAAATTGAGTAGTGAGACCAAGTCTACTTTGGTCCTCAACCTAACCCACTATAACATGGGCTGTGAGAATTAAGGCTCTTTTTGCTCCCTCATTTACTAACTCTATAAAATGAAACTTATTAAAGAGTGGAGTGGGTTAAAATTGACCCATGAGTCATTAGTTAAATTAACTGCTCTACCAGTAGCATAGGATTTGGAAGAGAGGCTCAATAAAAAAAAAGGTTTTAACGGTTGAGTTAAGAATATCATAGGATTTGCCTCAATCAGAAGGGGTCATTGTGGTGACGTTGTCACTGAGCTCACAAGGCATGAAGAGGCCTTTTCTTGAGTATGAATGCGTGAAAAAAAGTAGTGGCGGAGTACCACTCTAAGTACAACTCATCATCCAATTTCACCAATTTTCAAGATCATTCCAATATTACAAATAACAAAAACATATCATTCCAATAACGTTGCTGTCTCATCACTTCTTTTATTTATACGATTGCTTCTTCCATGATTTTCGTTCGACAATTCTACAGTGACTGTTGACTTCTACACAACTTTATCTCAACACTTAGACATATCTCCAAGCATCATGGATTGCATATGTTTGTACTTTCATAAAACATACCAATGCAGAAACGTTGTTTTACATCAAAATTCAAGTAAACATCATCCAAAATCATCCAACATCATGTTATTATCTTGGCTATGACTAGATTCCCATATATTCCGTACACTGATTATGTTTAGCCAAATGTTCTTATCTTTCTAACAATGTTTCTACATCAATGTTTTAAAATAAATTTTGTTACTGTAACTTTGAGATTTTGACGAATGTATTCTTTTCTTGCAAGCATCGTACTGCAGTGTATTGACAATGAACTACAATTTTATATTCGTTTGTGATTTCTTTACTATCTCTTACTCCTTGCTTTCAACATTATTGATCAATGCTCCATGTTAAGAGCAACTTCGATTATTTTAGTGTAGAAAACTGCATAAATTGCAATCATAAAGCAGAAGTTTTATAAGCACTAATGAAGACCACTTTCACCTCAGAGGACTTGGATCAAACACCTTGCGATCAAATATACCTTACGTAGTTTTTTAATATATGTGTTATGATTGCCTCTAGTAATAAAATTCGGCATTAATTTTAGTTTTCTATTCCTTTAAACCCCATAAATGAATATCGTAGCTTTACTTTTCTACTGCACTAAAAACACATTTAGTGTTCACCTTGAGTGACTTAAAGTCAAACAAAAATTGTTTAACATTTTTTGTTTATAATAGATTATTGAGATTTTGTATTACTTAAATAAACGTTGTTTAATTATTTCTACTAATAAAAAATATCTTTTTAGTCGCAAAGTTTGATATAATTTAAGCTAAACACTTATTTCAACAACTTTGACATTAGAAAAAAATTCGGTGCATAATTTTCAAATTTATGTATCATTAGTGTTTAAACATGGAGGATAAATACTCTAATTGAATTAACTAATATCCGTGTTGACTCGGTCTAAGAAAATACTTGAACAAAAAAATTTCATTTCTCAAGGATGCCATCACTATAAAAAAATAAAAAAATCAAGCCTTTAAATATTTCGACTTTTTTACTCCATCCATTTAACTTGATATACCTAAGCCGAAAACTGGAAACATGATAAAAAGAATTTAAGAGATAAATTATCTCTCAAAATATTACATTAAGAATACTAAAAGGTACAGGAAAAAGTACGCAATTAAGTTAATAAGTAAACAACTCATAGTCACATCATATAACACTTTTCTATTACAACTACTATCACCTACATTTGATACCTATTCTAACACTCACCTTCAAGGTGGAGATACAAATTTTATCTGAATGGATCAAATAAGTTCAACCTAATAGCTTGCAGTGGAGTGTCTATTGATAGGAAATCTATGGGCGACTCTAGGATTGGGGAGACTTAAAAGCAAATTTAAGAATGAGGCTCTTTAGTTAAAATTTATTTTTTGACTTTTTTTATTGCAAAATTATTTACTAAATTATTGTAATTAATTTCATTTAACCTTTACACTGTTTTCCAATTTCAATTCGTGTTCATCGCTTATTTCATTAGAGATTTCATCCCTATTATCTATCAAAATGTTAAATCCTAACCTAGTTGATAGTTTTGCAATTCATTCCAAACAAAAACTTTAGTTCCATACAAAAATATATGCATAAAAATTCTCGAAACAAGTACCAAAAACTAAAATTAGACAAAAGAAATGCATTTCTAATCCTAATACAAATTCAACAAATAGAATAAAAATAACAACAACACAAATAAAAAGAAAAAACACACTAACTTTAAATAAGGATAAAAATATTGATACACACATGCAGCATGAGATTCAAGAAATAGAATCTGCCAAAATCCTTAAAAGAAAACTCTAGAGTAGAAGAAATCAAAGAGAGGCAAGGGGTGAAATCACTGGATGAGAAGTGAGAGAGATTAAAGAAATAGAAATTAAAATTGATTATAACAATATATAATAATTAATCCTTTTTTCCTAAACAAAATCATAATTTATTGTCATTAATTCATTAATATCATTTTTAATACCGATAAAAATATATCAATAGACAATGATCATAATTTAATTAAATTTTATTCTCAAATATAAAGTTAGAATTAATTTAATGGAGATGTATTAGTACTAAAATAATTTGAGGCCCTTTTTGTTCTTAAACATAATTTTATAATTAATTTAATGTGTATTAGAACTAAAAAAAAAAAGAAGCTTTTTTAGGCTTTTTTTCTTAAACACAATTTTATGATTAATTTAATGAAAGTATATTAGTACTAACAATTTTTTTAAGTCTTTATTTCTTCGAAACCTAAAGTGAGTGTTTTACATGTTTCACCCTTGAGTTGACCTTGAGGAAATCATGTCTAATCAACATCATCCAAAGATGTGAGTATTTCTTTTATTTTTATACAATAGACCTTACCCTAGAGTTATTTTGAGGTACCTTAAGATTTGGATGATAGCATTTCAATGATCAATACAATATTTTGGATAAACTGACTAACAACATTGAGAATGGAAAAAAATCTGACATAATAGATATCCATGCGTAAAATTTGTAATGGATATAAACAAATATTTTTGATGGATACCCAATGGGTACAGGTATTTAATTACTCACTTGTGGATGAAACGAGTACAAGTATCATGGTATCCAATATGTGAATACGTGTTATTCGTTAATAACTATTAATAAATTTTACTTAAGTTTTTTTTTAAATCTAAGTGATCAAAATATAGTTATTAGTGAAAGAAATAATATTCATTGAATGATAGCTTAGAATTTTAATTCATATATTTATATTTTTTTTAGGGTTAAATATGTTTTTGATCCCTTAACTTTCAATCAAAATTGGAATTAGTCTCTCTTCAAAACTTTAACCAAATTTAGTCCCCCAACTTTAGAAATGCCTAGATTTAGTCATTTTAATCAAATTTTGTTAATTTTATTTAACGTTTCAAATGTATTTCATAATAGCATTTGAGTTGTTTACAATTTTTGACATATTTCTGCTTCAATATTATCTAAGAAACTATCATAAAAACTTAACAAAATTTGGTAAAAATGACTAAATTCAAATATTTTTAAAGTTGGGGATTAAATTGGATCAAAGTTAAAAAAATAGACTAATTCCAATTTTCAACGAAAGTTAAAGGACCAAAAACATAAAATAAGCCTATATATTGGTCTATAATCAATCATGTTTGTTTCCCATAATATGTCTAGAGCATATTTTATTTGAGAAAGTACAATTTATTCCTTTGATTGAGCCAATTTAATGCCTAGAAACAATTTGAGACTTTAAGACATTTGGTCTAAAAGTGATTGGAAGATCAAATATATTCTAGGCTCTTGATGCTACAACCAACTAGAAATTCAAAAGGATATGAAGATCATGACTTGGAGCACATTTGAAGGATAGTTCTTAGGAAATTAGTTTGTTTTTTGACTTTGGATTTTCTTTTAGAAATTAGTTATATTTCTATGTTTTTGGGCTTTGGGCTTTGGGTTTTCTTTTATAAATTAGTTTATGTTTTTATGTTTTTGAGCTTAGGCCTTCTTGTAGGGTTTCCAGATTTTCTATGTTTTGGGTTTCGACCATCTTATAGGGTTTTTAGGTTTTCTTAAAATTATATGCCTATATATAGAAGTACAAAAAACTAATGTAAACACTTTTGAGTCATATTATATGCATTTGCATTATTTGAGAGATGTTTCTCTTGGTTATTGGATTATAGAACTTTGATTCTTATCAAAGATTAACATTTTTGTAGCGAATCTTCACTTGACGATCAATCTGATAGATTGTGCCGCCCTCCATCTATGTCTTATTCCATGTTCTTTGTTGATTTATTCTTATTGTGCCTTTGGAAGATTCAAATTCAGAGATGATTGTACTCTTTTTTAGATAAGATCGTATCAAGGTTCGAGCGAGGTTGGATTGAAATTTTTTTAACTCTTTTAAATGTGGGTCAAATTAGACCCAATTCATCGATCCATGTTGAAAGTGGGTTAAACATTTATCTAATGAACACAATTGTTTCAATCTTGCATTCTCAATTAATTTAATATTCACTCTATTTTATTCATAACTTTTTATATAAACATTATTTTTTGTTGATTTTAGTTACATTGGATTCTCATTTTCAGAACTTCAAAATGGACGCATGGTTTATTGTGTTTGGAATCTTATGCTTCCATTAGGAGTTTTCAGAAGTTGAGGTAATTGGCAAAACATTTCTTTCAAACCTAAGAATTCAATTTTCCTTATTTTACAGCTTAGCCTTTTATAATCAGCCTTTTATGTGCAATTTATCAGAGAATATATATATAATTGATCTAATTACAAAAAAGAGAAATTATTTGCTTAGTTTCGCAATTTTAGAAATTGTTTTTTGTTTTTTTTTCTTAATTTCACAATTGTTTTTTCATTTTCTCATCTCTTTTGTTTTCTTTGATCTTCATCGATAGAGAAGTAATACTTAAGGTTCGATTCACATAATTAAAACAACATAAACTAATTTGATTTTTTGCAATGATCGTTTAACAGTTTGAGTTTGTTCTTCTCGTTAAATTTAGATTTGAATTTTATAATGGTAATTTATATTTATTATTTTAAAAGTTAAATTAGAAATTACTTTCATATTAACTTACTAAATACTTATCTTTTAAAATGTTTCTGGTATCTTGGTAATAAAAAGGTCAAAGTACAAGAATGGTATATTTTTTCACAAAAATTACCAAAATGGACAACTTTTTAAGAAATTAAAAAAGTTGACAAGTCTTATCATTTTGACATGACTTCATTTTTAAAACATCATACTTGGTTAGTACGACCTCTGACTTATTAATGTGAAATAATGTTTGTATGACACAACTTCTTTATAAGTGATTAGTTATGTTAATAGAACAAAACTTTGTTAAATGTTTCAATTTTATTTTTTTTACTTTTTATAAAAGTTATGTCCAGGTAGTACGACTTCAATGTAGTTTGATATGAACTAAAGTCATAGAAGGGTGATATGACTTCGGTTTACATTACTATACACAAAAGTTATGCCACCCAAATTTGACTTAACTAAAATTTAAAAAAATTACAATGTTAAACAAATTTGTGTTTTATACTCAAATTGTGTTATGCAAACATAACTTTTTTTATAATGAAATTGTGTCAAGCTGGCACGATTTATCAACTTTCATAATTATTTTAAAAGTTATCAATTTTGATAAGTTTTGTGAAAAATTACACCATTCTTATACATTTTCTTGATAATAAAGTTTTGAAAATTTGATGAGATAAGGATTGATATCGGTACATTTAATGAGAGTAAATATGAAATTGATATATATGCTTAAAGATTCATGTATTTAGATATTTTTCTATTGTTTTCGGTTAATGAGAGAGAATATGAAATTGATATGTATGCTTACAGATTCATGCATTTAGATATTTTTGTGTTGTTCTTTTTCTGTTAACTTACCTGTGTGTTAAGTTATGTTTCAACTATTAAATTATTAAATAATCGTGTTTCATATTGAAGAAGATGATGATACAAAGTTAGAGAGAAACCATAAAGCCCAACTTAGATATTATAATTGAACAATGCTTATATTGAATGTTTTACTACAACTGTTTTGAAATACATTTATAAAATAATTTGTTTTCGTAAAACAATCTCATTGGATATTTTATAATTGTATTCGTGATTAAATTACATTTTGTGGAAGTTTCACCAAATATTATTATACTAATAATATTTATTTATATAAAGTAAATTATTACTACAAGAATCCTCAAAAACCAATTTTAGTATCCAATAATTTTTAATTTTATAAATTGGTATATAAATTTAGTAACTATTATAAATTAAAAATTATAAACGGTCAATAAATTGATCGCTAATTAATTAAAAACGAATTTAGAATCTAAGTCATTTTGGTAGTTAAAATTTAGGTAATTAATATTTAGTGATTAATTTCCTTTGGTAACTAAAATTATGAAAACTAATTTAAAAAGATCAATTTAGTGACCAATTATATTTTTTTATTCATAATAGTGATTATTTTAGTAACTAATAATTTTTAGTTTTATAAATTAGTATCCAAATTAATTATTATAATTACTAATTACTAATGATCATTATTTAGAAGTTTTCTTTTTAATATATATTAATTCGATCAACAAATTATATTTTATATCATCACGATTATTCATGTTAAATTTTGTTAAACTTAAACAATAAAAACACGGCGATGAACATACAGTCACAAACATACAAATCAACAAATGTATTACTAAATTACGTTTAATATCAACATAATAGAAAATATTGAAAAAATAACGTTAAAATTAAAAAATAACATAATACATATTCTCACATTGTTTCCCTATTGTTAAAATAACAAAGCATTAATTCCTATCATCATATTTAATATGTCTAAAATAATTCTAATAATTTAATAATAGAAAAAACTCCTACACAACACAACACATTAGCTACACTGTACCCTACCAAACACTGAAACAATTGGCCAAAACATTGTTAATCACCCCGACAAGAACTGATCTATCATTCAACCATCAAACCACACGCAAACTAGTTCCTCTTTTCGTCCTTGTCTCATTACTATAATGTTACTACAATATTTTTTAACTCTTAGAAAATAACGATTTTAATTAGCATCATTATTGTTAGCCAAAAATATCAGAACTCAGTGTAACGACACATATATGTGTACAATAACCTCTGCACATTTTGTCATTACACAGACCCATGGTCTTGTAGCCGCACATAGAAACTTAAAACCTTCCATTTCTTTCTTTCTTTTCCATTTTTTATTATCACTGCAATCTTCGTTAATGATTTATTATTAGAAATTATTAGCAAATAGTAAGTTATATTATTGTGTTTCTTCTTGCGAGTTGTAAATGGGGAGTTAGAACATTGAACTGCATTTGAGTTGCTTGAGACAAAATAATATATCACGTTTCATTTCATGTGGTTAAAAATTAATGATCAATATTATTATGTAGCAAAACAAATCAAACTTCAAACACAGACAAAGAACCTTGTGTGGCTGAAAATTAATGACCTAAACGGTAGTTAGAGAAAACAGCCGCAGTTTCCTCGTACCAAAGTGGTATTATCAAAAGCTGTTTTTGTTTCTCTCACAAATATTTTTTTATTTGTGTTTATTCATATATATATATATATATATATATAATACCAGCTTTGCAGCCCACAATATGGTTTTTTTTTTTTTTTGTAGTTCTTGTCACAACAAAAACCACTGATTTTTCTGCATCTGCCACCCTTGTCTGCTAGCACTTTCTTTGGTTGTTTGTTAGCAATCATAAATGGCAGTTTCATTCCAAAAGACTAAAAGTCATAGGTAATTCACACCATTTTTTTTTTCCACTTTCTAGATACTACTAGATTTCTCTCAATAATAACTAACATTGTGGGAAATAAAAAGAAAAGAAAAAAAAACAACTGTTTCTTAGTTATATTTTTTTTTAAATTGTTATAATAATATAATCTCTATTTTTTCAAGTTATATATTTAATTATCATATAATCTCTAATTTTTTCAAGTAATAGTTTTTATCCTGCAAGATGGTGCATTCTTTCGCATATCTTTGTTTAGTATAGTAATACCACCATTATAAGTTTTCAAATTATATCAGATTTTTTTTACAAATTTGTTAAAAAATTTTGCAAGAAAAGATTTTTTTCTGTCATTTTTTCTAAGAATCTTAATTGACATATAATTCCTTCTTGAATAATTATTTTCTATAAAATTATAAAATTCACAAGTATTTCTTACAAAATTTGTTGTGAAAAGTGTTTTATACAAAATATTTTAAAAAAAAACTTGATAGCAATTTTTTGCTATTTTTTTTAACAACAAAATTTGTAAGTATGTTTAAAAAAAAAATTCAAAACAAAATTGATAGGAAATATAAATTTTTTTAGTATACTAGTCTCACGTAATTAATAAACACAAACGAAATAAATAAAGAAATATATACTGGAAAGTAGAAATAGTAACTTTAATTAATACAATAAATATGTTTATAACTTTTTTATTTATAGCTTGCTACTTAAATAATTCTAAAAAGGAACAATATTTTATTTTCCTCCAGTTTAAGCTAATGTCGAGCACTCTGCAGGAAAGTGAGCATCCTTTTATACTGCTTGATAGGCTTTCTTTTGCATCCTTAGTAGACAACTATATCAATATTTTTATAAATTTTCATTAATTGAAGGAAAAATAAGATGACATAAAATGAGTAGTGTAATGAAAATAAAGTAAAACTTATAAGAAGATATCATAAACATATGTATTATTTGTATAAAATAAAGTACTATTTTTGGCCAGAGCATGATGTGAAATGCTCGCGAAGAGTTCTTATTTTAATGACATGTTAGGTAACTATATATATACCTTGGTAAATTAATGCTTAAGGTGAATGCAATGCATTGAGGGAAACTTTTGTTTCTTGATCGATGAGAACACACAGATAGAATGTAAAATTTTCTATTCCTAATTCTTTCTTTTTATTTCCATTAAGAAAGAAAATCTATAAAGAAATACAGGTGTTTTATAAAAAGAATATTAGAGGATCAACAGTGTTCTACCGGTATTATCATTATGTCTAATTTAGGTATGTTTTCGCTATCAATTTACAATATGTTTATGAGTATGAAATAATATTTGTGATTATATCTACTTGTATCTAACAATTTTTTGTTCTAGAAAACGAAGAAGATGCAGCAAACAAAATATAGTACTGTCACCATATATATGTTTTCAACATATCTTCAGAAAGTAATGGTATTGTCTCACTTCACGTTTGTCCTTTATTTTACCATGGCTTACTCATGCATGTCATTGTGATTTCAGTTTCTATAATTCATTAGGGTTAATAGAAATCTCAATAGCATTTATAAATATACTCTATTAACAAGATATTTACATCCATAGTTGAATCCAATTCTTATTTTTATGAGATATGAGATAGTTTCATACATAAACTAGATCAACCTTTGTAAATTGGTTAGAGTTAGATAAATTATTATAGATCTTTATTTTTATTATATTAGATTAAATTGCATTCTTTTTTTTTTTTACCACTTATACATAATTTTAATATATATATCCCTTATTTTTTTTCAGCAATTTCCTTCAATTTCAAACAAATCCACAATTTTTAATGTTTTATTTCTTTTATTTGGTCCAATTAAATTACAACGCAATTATTCATCATTAAAAATAATTTAATTACTTCAAAATTAAAAAAAAAATATAAAAAGTATTGTTTAATTTATTAATTACCAACTTGATATCATAGAATCAGACTTTCCAATGCACTGTGATTCTGGCTACCTGTTTTGTAAAGGAAACAAGCAGTTAATATTAGATGTTCTTGGTATATGGTAAGTATATATTAATATTAGAATGTAGGGTTTGATTCCAAAAGAAACATTATTTTTTTTAACTTAGATATGAGTGCTTAATGGCGTACATATTTAGTAATGAATAATAACACAAAGTAATATACAGATTCTAAAACCAGTGGCTATCACTCTCAAAATTAAAAAACAAAAAGAAATGCATTTTATAATATTAATTTGAAAACTTGAACATAAGCTTAATATGTCCATAATTATGTGTACCGACCGCAACATTGTTGATTTGGCAAACAACAAAAACCGAACAAAATAACTTAATTTACGTATGGTTTTGAAGGTTGCCATTGTTTGTATCTTAGGGTTTGAGTCGACAAAACCATCGTTTGTTGTCATTTTGAATGTTGTAGAGTTTGCTGATCTAAGAATTTGTGTCGTGGTTTAAGAATCAACGTCAATGGCCGCAGACTAATGTTGACAGAAACATTGCATCATGCCATTTGCTGTTATTCACACTAATAAACAACAAATTTACAATTCAAGTGGCGACACCAAAGAGATTTAATATAGTTGATCTTGATTTTGGAAAGGAGACAAATTGATGGCACTTGAATTTCTATAATCCAACTTGCAACTTCTATGATTTTTTTTTTCAAAAAATATATGCAATTTTTCGTGTAAAATATTGATTGCAACAAATATAGTAGAGTTTCTTGTAAAAGTTTGTTTGCGAGAAATGCATGGAAATTTATAGCAAAATTGTTAAATGAAATATATAATGTTTATTAGTTATAGTGTTTTTTTAAGAATATTAGTTTGTTGATAATAACATTGTTATAATTTGCAAGGAAATAGTTAGATAAATTTTGCTGTTAATTTTTTTTTCAAATTATTTTTCACACAAAAATAAAATAAAATATTAGTTCAATTTGTTATATTTAAATCTCAAGCTAATTTATTGAAGTCCAACATGATTTAAATTTGATACTATCCAACTTTCTTACATGAATAATTAATATTAGATAGTCTTTAATATTCTCTTAATATATATTAACATTAATTTTTCCTCTAGTTTAATATTTTCTTACATCTGTGTGATTCATCACGGTGAAAATTGAGTTGTTCTATCATTCAATTGGTACCTCTGATGCATTTGATTTTACAGTCAAAGAGATATGCTTCACTCTGTAAGTATTTTCTATATATTTTTTTTTTTCACAACATTTGTTCAAATTTTCATAGTTTGATGCAGAAAGGGAAGGCATCTGATAATAGAGTATAAATCTGCACCTGATAATTCAGCAGGTAAAATTGAGGGGAAATGCTACTGATGAAATTAAGACAGTGATGATTAATCTGAGCATATGAAGACAATAATAACGTGGGAATTTCTTTTTAATTTTTTTTTCAAGTAAAAATATAAAGAATATTTGATATGGAATGAGTGTTATAATATTTTTTTCTACTTTGCCAGAAAAGAATTATATATATATATATATATATATATATATATATATATATATATATATTATATCACATATATATTTAAATAAATTTTGACATCTGAAATTATGGTGATATCTAAAGAGGATTTTGAGATATGATTATTCCAAGAGGATTTTGAGATATGATTATTCTATTCAGAAGATGAAAGAAAATAAATATATTTTTTTATTTTTTATAGTAAGAAAATTTGAGGATAAAATACGTTATTATAAAAAATAAAATAAAAAATCTAGTAAGAAAATTTAAGGACAAAACCTTTTATTATTGAAAATAATGGAAGATATGATTTTTTTTATTTCCTTATTTTCTTTCTTCATTATATACTTCTGTTATATTTTTTACTTGTTTTAAATATATGTATTTTTACTAACACTATAAGAATTTATTGTTTTTTCGTCACATAAAAACAGATGCTACCAACGTAAAATCGATGAAGAGGGGTGAAGGCGTCGGTCCAACGACAAGAACATGACCACACACATTTCTTTGATGTAAAGCTTGTACGCGTCGGCTAAATGGGAACGAACTTTTGTTGCATATTTATCGTCGGCTCAACCGATGAAAAATAATAAAGAATATAATAAGAATTTTTTGTGCATGGGTCAAACCCACAAACACTAGAAAAGGATGAAAAATTTTGAAAACAATTTTGTCGATCAGGATGACGCAAACGTGTATAATTCAACGTATCTTCTCAGTTTTGCGTGGACTAAGCCCACTAAACATTGAAATAACTTTCACTACAAGAAAATCGTATATTACCGACGTCCACATCCGTCGGTAACAGGCTTGTCTGTAATGTTTACCGACGGATCCTTCGTCCGTGGGTAATTACTGACGGATTAATCCTTCAATAACGACTTCTTATACCGACGGAATTATCCGTCGGTAATTCCCGACGGACGAAGGATCCGTCAGAAAGAGTAGTACGAGTTTTACCGACGGATACATTTGTCGGTCATGCTGTTGGTAAATATTCATCAGACTGCAGAGTCTGTTCTACATGTTTGCTAAAACCACACATAATTAACCAAACCTGCAAATCACAGACATTCAGAAACAAACCTGTCAATTATAATATCTTATCCATTCTAAACAAATAGTAGATATCTACTTCAACTCCAATATTAAACATAAACATATATGACTACATTAATTAAACATAAACATAGTAAAAGTATAAAATGTTTATACTCAATCAAAGTAAAAAACTAGTCCTTAGTGATACTACAAGCAGTCATCCGTATCACATAAGTGAAAGCATCAAGTGTTTATTATTAATCAAACTGAAAAACTCAATCAAACTAAAAACTATAGTCCTGAGTAACTCTGACAGCTAGTCCTAATAGTCTAAGTAATCAGAGTCCTCAGGATTTGTTGCGGCCTGGACTGGTACGGGCTGGACTGGTGTGGGCTGGACTGGTGCGGGCTGCACTGCTGTAGGCTGGACTATGTTGGGCTGGATTGCTTCGGGCTCCTGCTGGGACGGTGTTACGTTGGATTGAGGTTGTTGAAGGGCACGATGGTCAGAAGGCAGCAATGTTAAGACCAGATTGTGTAAGTTTTGAAATTGGCCTTTTAATTCCTCAAAAGCTTGATCACGGGCTTCTAGTCTTTGTTTGAGGTACGTAACGTCCTCAGCACTAGAAGAGGAAGAAGATGGTTGGCGCCTGAGGCTACCGCTTGCACCTGAGTTTGCAACAAGTTGGCCTGCCCCATATACTCTTCCTTTACTCTTTCCACCAACAACCTCAACCCAACACCGAGTCCTAATTGTGTCTTCTGTTGTAGGATCAACAATAGGATCTGATGGACCAACACAAGAGCCTTGCTCAAATCTTACCTGTGAAAGTCTATTTTCAAATTCTTCTTGTCAAGTAAACAAGACGGTATTAGTGAAATAGGGTCAACAATATACTTTTATGGAAAAGTAATGAAAGTGTTGCTTACATGGGTCCTCCAAGATCTTTCATCAACATACTCGCTAGATCCTTTACGGATATGGGTTTGTTGAAAAACCTCATCAATATGCACATGTCGGCCAAGCTCTTGTGCCTGTAAAACAAAATATGGTGTTAATTTTTAAGCATAAATTATTAAAATTTTGAGTGATGAATTACTTAAGAGAGAAGTTTATTACCATACGAATGGCATGCTCATGAGTAGTAATGGAACCGCCTGTGTGTAGGCTCCCACCCTTGGGGGAAGCTCTGTTCCTTTGGGCTGTAATACATTTATTGCGATAGGCTGGAGAATTCCAATGTGTCAGCAATTGATTCCACACATCATCCCCAAGCCAATAAGGTCGTTGTCCTGCAATTCTGGCCTCTCTAAACATCTCTGAGAGCCTATGTGAAGCTCTAGAGTTAAAATTTGTGTGAATTTGAGCTTCATGTTCAGGTCTCCACTGAACCTTCCTCTGCGCCAACGAATAAAGTACAAATCATCAATTGCATTGCATGGTTAACATACACAATTATTAAATATTTAAAAAGACTGATGATATGTTTACCTTAAAGCGTTGCCAAAATACATCTCTATCTACTGGAGGTATTGCTCCCCATGTCGGCCAAGCAGTCAAATATTGTTGTTTAATAGACCTTGTGATGGCCTGGGAAGCAACTCTAGAAGGATAAAACCTGCACATGATTTAAGAAAATTAATTCACAAAAGGGCAAGGTAAAATAAGTCATGTAAAAGAAAATAGTTTTTAAGATGGGAGAAGTTATTCTTACCCTTTCCCATAAGGTTCAATCGTGGGTCGTTCATTGGGAGGAGGGTCAACAAAAGCAGCATCTGCATCAGTGGGACCAGAAGAGGCAGGATCACTAGGTGAAGGGACTGATGATGGAGAAGGTATGGCAGCAACAGCAGTAGATGGTGAAGAAGAAGGTTGTGATAGCACAAAAAGGGGTGGCATTGGCACCGTCACAGGAGGTGGTGTGGGTACCACAGGAGGGCGTGGTGTAGGTACCAAAGGAGGGCGTGGTGTGGGTACCATAAGAGGAGGTGCTGTGGGTACCATAACAACAGGTGGTGTGGGTACCATTACAAGAGGTGGTATGGGTACCATAATAGGAGGTGGTGTGGGTTCAACTGCAGGAACGGATGGGGAAGGTAATGGTATGGGTGCAAGACCTACAGAGGTTGACTGTAAGGCTGCACTATGTGTGTTAGCAAGAGTGGATGGACTAGATGTGGATGGTCTTGCAGGAGGAACTTTTATTAGGTAGCGTGGCCTTTTTGGTGCCCTTTTTGGTTTTGCTACCTCTTTCCCCTTGCCAGGATTAGGTGGACCCCCGGATGACATTGTGCACTATTTTCAATAAATACTATTAGAATAAATAAACGATGAATATTAATGTCAAATTATACGTACAAATATTAAAAGGTAAAAGGTCATGTTACAACTACACAACAACAATGACACACAATACAAATTATAAATATTAAAAATTAATCATCATCACTATCATCGTTCATGACTTCATAATTTTCATCATCATCATCATCGTCGTCGTCTTCTTCTTCTTCTTCTTCTTCTACTTCATCTTCTTCCAATTCTTCACCATCCCCACCAAGGTCATGCAATGTAGAGACACCTTCAACTTCAATTATTTGATGGGCATGTGACATTTCATCAACTTGATAGGGAATATCATCTTCCACCTCATTTGACTCAACACGACCCCTAGGCTTAGTTTGTATTGCAACACACCAACCACGTTTGTTGATGTTCCGAAATGTTGGATACGGGACATAATAAACTTGTTTAACATTATTTGCTAGAATGAATGGATCAAATGGTGGATATCTTAAATTGATTTGAAGTTCGACAGTATTATACGTAGGATGTACTCTTGTACCCTTTCTAGAAGGATCAAACCATTCACAATAAAAAAGAACAACTTTCTTTGGATAAGTAGAGGTGTTGTACTCTAGCTCATATATTTTATGAATTATTCCATAAAAATCATCATAACCACCCTCTGTGAGGCCCTTCACGTACACACCACAATTAATTGTCTTCTTCCCGTTCGACCATGCATTAGTGTGGAATTTGTATCCATTGACAAAGTATGTGTGCCACTCCTTCACGCATCTCATGGGTTGGTTTGCCAAATCCCTTAACTCTTGATTTCTAACACATAATGGCTCGTTGTAAACCTAAAAATTGTGTGAAAATTGAAAGTTTAGTCAAGTTTAGCAACAAAGGTTCTTGAACTAAGAAGACTGCACTTACTTGGTTTCTAAACCAATGAGGAAAATTTGAGTATATGTTGGTAGAAGACGTTGCTTGAGGTATTTGCTCAGCTACAAGGAATGAGCTGTCAAAGGAAGATTAACAATACGGTGAATACAAATAGCTTAAAAGGAATTTACCGTTTAGGTTGTACACAATGGGATTAGAACTTACTCAAGGTACGGTTTAACTTCAGTGCAATTAATTAACACATGCACTTGAGCAGAGTTGAATTCAGCATCAGTTAACCAATAAGTGCACTCCTTGCCTGCGTGACGACCGACTTGTTTAAACACCGATAATGTTGACTCAGATGTTTGACTTTGCCATTGTGTTTCATTCCTACGATTTTTCGGGCACAACGTGAAGTTTTGAAAATAGTGAGAGCAAAAGTATGTGGTCTCACGATGCAAGTAAGTTGCACAAATGGATCTTTCTACTCTGGCTTTGTTTTTTACAGAACGCTTTGATTCCCCCATAAATCTTTAGAAATAAAAAAATGTGCACATTAGAATTGAACACGAGAATAAAAGTTCAAAGTTCAAACAATTAAGTAATCGTATCACCTTTCAAATGGATACATCCACCTATATTGTACTGGTCCGCCAAGCCATGCTTCATATGGAAGATGAATAGGAAGATGCTCAATTGAATCAAAGAATCCTGGAGGAAATATTCTTTCCAATTTGCAAATAATAAGAGGAATATTTTCCTCCAGTTTTTGTAATGAATCCTTCTTCAGTGTCGTTGAGCACAGGTCTTTGAAGAAGTGACTAATTTCTATTAAAGGATTTAACACATGCATCGGCAACGAGCTAAACGCAATAGGGAGTAATGTCTCCATGAATACATGACAATCATGACTCTTCATACCATGAATACCACCCTTTTCAATATCAGCACATCTTGTCAAGTTTGAAGAATAACCATTTGGCATTCTAAGCTCCTTGATCCAACGATAAACTATTTTAGCTTCATCTTTTGTCATGGTATAATTTGCTTTTGGCTTGAGCCACTTCCCATTGCCCTGTGACTTCAACTGCAAGTCTTTGCACCGACAATATAAACCAATATCTCTTCTTGCTTTGTCATTATCTTTTGTCTTGCCACTAACATTCATCACTGTGTTGAAGATGTTGTCAAAGAAATTCTTTTATATATCCATGACATCAAGATTATGTCTTAGCAAGTTATCTTTCCAATATGGAAGATCCCAAAAGATATTTTTTTAGTCCAATTATGCCACTCTCCATACTTATCGATCCTTGTGACACCACTTTCAGTCACTTTTGGAAAATGTTTGACTCTTCTTCAAAGTTGTGATGCAGTCAACCTCGAAGGTGGTCCATCCGTTTTAACTTCCCCTTTACGAAATGCCCTAGTGTTTCTCCTAAATGGATGGTCACTTGGCAAGAATCGACGATGACAATCAAACCAACAATTTTTCCGACCATAATTCAATGTGAATAACTTAGTATGCTTCATACAATGCGGACAGGCTAATCTACCATTTGTGCTCCAACCGAATAACATCCCATATGCAGGGAAGTCATTAATAGTCCACATCAAAGCTGCCCTCATTAGGAAATTTTGCTTCCTTGAAATACCATACATCCAAATACCACTCCACAGCTTATTCAAATCATCAATCAAAGGCTTTAGATAAACATCTATCGATGCCTTTGGATTAGATGGACCTGGTATTATACACGTCAAAAACATATAAGGCTTAGTCATACACATCTCAGGTGGAAGATTGTAAGGAGTAACAATCACAGGCCAACAAGAATTGGGTGATGACGATGCCTGGATGTACGGATTCAATCCATCTGAACATAGACCAAGTCGAACGTTGCGAGAATCACTGGCGAAGGAATGATGCTTTCGATCAAAGTGCTTCCAAGCTTGTCCATCGGATGGATGACGTAGCATGCCTTGTATTTTGTTCTCATCATGCCATGTCATATGTTGTGTTGTTTGCATTGAAGCAAACATTCTTTGTAGTTTTAGAATTATAGGCAAGTAGAACATGGACTTCAATGAAATTGGTTTTTTTTGCCTCTGGCCTCCATGGAGTGTACGATATCGAGGGTGTCCATAAAATTTGCATTGGAGCAAAGATGCATCATTTTTTCCATTATCATTGTCATAGAAAAGCATACAGTCGTTCATACAACAATCAATCTTCTTAGACTCCACTCCCAACTTTGAAACTAATCTCTTTGCTTCATAGTAATTGTTGGGCAAAGAATTATTTGGTGGTGTTAGATTTAAAATGAGTTTTGCAATGTTGTCCAATGCTTGGTTGTGAATGTTCCAGTTGGATTTGAAGGACAAAAGGCTGATGCATACTAACAATTTAGACTCTGTAACCCTTTCAAATACAGGTTCATTGGCCTCTGCTAATAAATTGTAAAATCTTTGAGTAAAGTCATTTGAAGACTCTTCTAAATAACTCTCGTCTACTTCTTCAAATGAATCATGTTGGCCAAGAGCATTACTCAACATATCTTGCATATACACAATTTGATTCATCTCAGAGGTATGATCCACCGTGCTTGAACTAGGTAAATGTGTGTCATGTTCACCCGAATAAATAGAGGACACTTCTTCACCATGAAATGTCCAAATCCAATAATTTGGCATGAAACATTTTTGTATAAATGAAATTTAACTTCCTCATCTTTCAAAATATGAGTACATTCGCACTTAACGTAGGGACATCTAATCCCTCCCTCAAGAGCATAATATTTATATTGTCGAGCAGTCTGAATAAATTGTTCAACTCCTATCACAAAAGTTTCCTTCAATCCTCTCTTACCACTGTAACAACGGTCATACACCCAACGACGGTGGTTGGGAACTTCACCCATGTTTTGTGAGAAGGCAAACAATGACAATGTTAATTTTGTGGTAGTCAAAGAACATGGGGCTTAAGTAATAAACCTATTACTACTTAAGTCTAACATCAAAGGAAACCTCTGATTACCAATTTCTATTTCGTATCTTACAAACCTTAAATGGTAACATACGTTATAACATAAGAGGGACAAAGTGCAATAGAAAAGAATGAGAGGAAATTGAGGAAAGAGGTTTAAATTGATAAAAATTGTGTACAATTCGGAGCTAGTATACGAAATTTCTAGCACTTAGTATTAATTGTAGTCTTATTTTAGTGTTTTAAACTTTTAAAAAGTAGTATACATATTAGAAGTTGAGTTTTATCTACAATGTAGAACATGAGTTTATCCATAGCTTTATTTTACCACTTTAAACTAGGTACATAGAATTAGCTTAGTTAGTAAATCAAATGCATTAAATATGTCTAGTTTTCATTCATTTAGGTGAATAAAACACTAACTTGTATTACAAACTTGTGTGCACGATAAAACATTCTAAACAGTGGTTGAAAGTTGATTGGAAATCTGAATTCGTGGCATCCAACAGCTACACACAAAGATGAAGCAAAATTTAAGAGCTTTTGTAGAATAGAAGTTTGACCTTAGGGTTGACTTTCAAATATGAAGGCTGGATTGGTGATTCAAGAGTTGGAAGTGCTCAAGAACACTAAAAGGGATTGGAATACACTGAAAGTGTTATGAAATCAGCACTCATTCCTCCAAACATAGTTAGTTTAGTTAGCTTTTGGTAATGACTATTGGGTATTTTTAACTATAGTAGGTAGTTGACACTAGGTGTGTTATTGGTTGTATAAAACACTCAAAACAAAAAGCAAATCATCAATTTAATAGTTCACACTAGCTTTAACACACAAACCAAAGACATTAAAGCTTCTTTGAAACAATAATTAAGTTCAGAGCTCATACTAGAATCGCCAAACTAGAGAATCACCTAGACTGTCCAATTGAAGTCCAATTCGAGAATAGAAATTCTTAAATTAATCACAAGGAAATTGGCACCTAGCAGATGAAATAAACCAAAATTTATCAGGTAGGCACAACATTTCTAATTCTAAAGTGCAATTAGAAACAAACATCATTAATAAGTAAGTAAATCTGCAACAATTCAGACAAAGTAACAAACATGTGACAAATTAAATTTATACAAACACAAAAATAATTTATGTGCAGCAGGTTTCCATAAATCTGCCAAAATAGGGAGTAGAGCCATAAATCTGCCAAAATCACCTTATAAATCTTCAAATAAGTTAGAAACAAGTTGACTAAATTAAGTGCAGCATAAGTTAATCAAGCCTTGCTATTAACCACTCCCCAAGTCCATGAATCTGCCCCAAGCCCCAAGTGAATAAATTTGCCCTAAGTCCATCTCAAACACTAACACTTTAAATGCATGACTACCCTAATAAACCTCTTCAATAAACAATACATGGCAGTATCAACATTTTAAAACTGAACTCGACAAATGCATAAAAAGTAGAGTTGCATAATCTGAAGTGGGTGATCGTGATGCACATGACCCAAAAATAACCATAACAGAACCTATAGGTTTTAGCAACCTATATCAATTACTCACAACCCGGATGCAACCACAACAATTCATTCATAAACAGTCAAACAACCATCACCCAACAAACATAGGCTAAGCACGGTTAATCTCAGAATTTATGAACAAAACACAACTTTGGCAGTGGGTAGAATTATTGACCAAACTTGTGTGTGCATATTTGAATTGAAAATGCATAACAGTTCAAGATGCATCTGGATGACATCCACTTTAATTGCATATAGCAAACCAAAATCAATTTCAGGCATGGCCACACTGAATTCATTAAGGCAGATTGAATTGATGCAATGCTGTGAATGCTACACAAATTTCAGGCATGACCACACTCAATTCATTCTCAGACATTGCCACTTACCTTTCTCCACGATGCAACCACAAAAGCAACAGCCTCTGGATCCCTCGCAGCCCCGGTCATGCGAACACCTAGCCTCCCACGGAGGTGATTCACAGTTCTGATGTGCAGGACCTACAAAACACTTTATGATTCAGACGTGATAGATTGGATGGCGAAAAGAAGAAGAAAAACACTCACCATCTTCGTCAATGATGTGTCGGCGTGAGGCTTGCAATGGGGACAACGATTACCGATCGAGAGGAGACGGCACGAGCAGCGTTGGGGGCGCTGGCACCGGCGACAACGTCGTCGTAATCGGATCTCTGTGGCCGGCAAGCTCCTTCCAGGCGGGGCGAAATGGCGTCGTGAGATGGTGGGGCAAGAGATTGGAGAGATTGAGGAGAGGGAATGGCAGAAACTGATTTAGGGGAGAGAGTCTAATATGTTTAAGTTTTTCTCGACTGACATACCGAAGGATTTACCGACGGAATCAAACGTCGAAAAAAGTTAAGCGTCTTACCGACAGTATTATCGACGGATCATTCGTCGGTAAGTTTTCAAAATATATTTGCCCGTAAATCCGTCAGTAAAGGTGAATTTTCAAAGGATTAGTTTCCGTCCGTAAATATCCGACGGTAATATAGCTTATTTTTGTAGTGTTTATGTGTAGGCTAAGCCCACGCATGATTGAATTAAAAATCTGAAGGGGTTGTGCATGGGTTAGACCAACACAAACAATTGCCATTTTAATAGTTGGTGTCGACCTAGAGTAGGTTTGGCCGACACAAATACCTGCTAAATTTGAAATGAAATGTCTGTTTCCAGTTACATCCCAGACGCAGAATTGCATCCATTTCCAGAACCCACTACCAGAATCCACTTTCAAAACCGACATCCAGATACATTTCAAACAATCCATGATATCATTTCATTCATTTAGAACTGAAATTACAAACATAAAATCTTAGTACATTGTGACTTTAATTAGGATAAATTAAAGTCATACAAAAGTCCATGAGTCCAAGATTACATGTGCCCATGAGTCCAAAATCACATTACAGACACACAAAAAGTCCTAATATTGTCATTACACTCACACAAAAAGTCATAATATTGTCATTATAGTCAGAGTTACATTTCATTCTAAGTTTTCCTACCTATCCTATAAAACCTAATAGGAGCCACCTCCAAGCCACAATCCATCATAGAAAAGAGAAGGATTACACTGAAACCTGAAAAATGAAAAACTAAAATATAAAAGATTAATATCTAAAATTACTTTATTAGTATCCTATAATATAATTAAGAAAGTAAATTTTTAGAATATATATATATATATATATATATATATATATATATATATATATATATATATATAATTTAAAGCAAAGATATACCATTTTGAAGGAAGGGACTTATCATCCGAGTCTTCCTCATAAGGATAATAATGACACTTATTATCATTATTAATATAATTATAATCATCGCAATTATATCTTTATCATAACAGCTACTAACTTGCTTTATCTTCCTTTAAACTTTGCTCTTTTTTGCATTTTTTTTATTTCAACAAAACTGATATTAATACTTGAATTATTTTATTTTATTTTATTTACCGTCTTATTCTTCTGAATTAAATTAATTCAAAACCACTTGTTTAGTAGTAATGTATTTGAAGCTTCCACATATGATCTATCTCTCTATAAATTAGCATCAGGTTCATTTCATTTTTTAAACCCTTTTGCACAAGTACATTACTATGGTCGTATAACGTGTTAATATTGAAGTACAGATAAAAATAGATAAATTGAAAAATATTTTAGCACATTTTTTAATGTAAATATAATGTTTTAAGGTTTTGAATTGACTCCGCGAGTATTGTTCTCTGGATAAACTTTGCTTTTCTCCTTTATCCTTTGTAGGATATGCATACACAATCCCACAATCCTTCAAATAGTACATGTTATTTCTCGGAAATTAATTTCTAAAATTGAGGGTATATATATATATATATATATATATATATATATATATATATATATATATATATATATATATAATTTCATCAACAAAATATTGAATATTCAATTTTGTATAATGTCCACTATATTAATATGTTTTCCATTACATTATAAGAAAATCATATAATAGCAATTAAATTTAGAATCAAATATAGTATGTCATTAATTAATCTTTAGTTTATAATTATCTTTAATTTAATTAATATAATAATTAATTGTTTGTTATTTTTAAATTTGATTGGTATTTAATGTTTGTTTTAGTGTTGGGTGCATAAGATGTAAAACAATTAAGAGGATAGTTAAGATTTATGATTTATGGATTTATGAGAGATTCTGTGAATATGCGTTTTTCAATTTGTATTCTTTCTTGTGCTCTTCAACTACCGTTTTCTAATTCATCTCTTTGCCTTTCTTTTCTCTTATCACACGTTCGTGATAGGTTACTATGAAAAGAACCTTATGGCCAGATACATAACCCAAATATCCTTTTATAAGCCAACGTCGATCAAGTTGGGTTGAGCTTTATTTTATTTTATTACGACTTCCCATAATAACCAATAGATTCTTATATTTTATTAAATCACAATTGAGCTCATCATAATATTTCAAATGAATCACGTAATAGAATTAATTTTTCAATTAATCCTAACATAAGATCTCAATATTTTAGATTTGAGTTGATATTTTTTTTTTACATTTTTTCTTAGAAGCAAAGTCCATTGATGTGAAGTTGAAGGAGAGAAATTTTGCCTATTATACAACGAATGATGAAACCAGTCAGCACAAAATCAGATTACATAAATAATAAATTATATATGTTTTTTTAAAGGAGCCTAGACACATTAAAAATTGAGTATATTAGTCTTTGATATCTGTATGATATTATTTCATATGGCATTTTGACTCGTTCATATTTTACAGTTTACATTTTATCTTAATTATAATTGCCAAAATTTAGTTAAAAGTATAAAATTGATAAATTTAACGATCCAAATTATTATGTCAGTAAAATGAATTTAAATGACATGTTTTGTTTACTTTCTTACACAATTTACACGTCTAAAATGTACAATAATTAAACCATGTACAAGAAATGAATTTTCAAATAGTAAAGCTGAATGTGATCCATAATTATATTAGTTGGCATTTCGTCATTAATTAAAACCTCTCATAACTAATACTAGCTTATGTGATTAATCTTCTTAAAATTACGAATACATATCCGTACTACAATCATTATTATCATAGTTAACAATTAATAATTAATTAAACATTCATGTGTGAAAAATCTTATATACTCCGATCCTTGCTTCTCACTACCTTATTAAGATTGCAACCTTCGTTTTCCACAAACAGTTCCCAAAATATTCAATTTAACAATCTCTCTTGAACAAGAACAAAATCAAATGAAAAAGTAGCATGTAATGGTTTATATAAGTAGATTCTCAAGATTTGTTTCGGTAGTTTATTTCAGCTTAATTATGAATTAATCACTTGCCAACTAGCAAACGTGATACCCTTATGCATCTTTTATTGAAATTAGGTTTTTTCTACTCAATTAATTGGATTGCCAAATTTCTTCAACATGGTATGATAATAACTGTGATTAATTAAAACAGCTAATTAGTGAAGTGCCCTAATCAAAATAAAAGCTATATTTCACTTGAGAGAGAAAAAAAACCCTAGTGGAGCTTATTCTCTGCAAGAAGCTATATAGTTTACTGCCACAAATTTAGTCCTCTAGAGAAAAAAATGATTAAATAATTAGTAACATGTTTCTGTTTACTTACCTACAGAATTGGACCCTTAATATTATTTTCTTCATAATCTTCATTGATTTTTCTCATTTGTTTTTCTCAAATGCCCCACGCAAATTTGACTTTAATATATATCAAATTGATGAAGGTTAGCTCAAACAAAATGACAAAATGATTATTTTTTTATATTTTGGCAGAAAATGAATAATTAGTTTAGCCCAATTTCTGTGGAAAACTTAATATTTTTTTTTCTTAAAGGAAAAACATGTCATTTTTGGGAAAGGTTTGCGTCTAAAGCTGCAATTGCCTTTGTGAACAAATATTGTACATTTCTTTCTCCCCAACAAATCTCGTTGTCTGCAAAATACTCGATCCAAAAAACAAAATTAAGGTGTGAAAATAAGTCAAATATTATCATTCAATAAGTTTGTTCATCTTTTGGTCTACAGTTTTCTCACTTTGTTTCGTGGTTTGTTTTTTCCTTTTTCATCCGTGATTCTAGATAGTAATTTTAGATTTTCTTTTTCATAGTTTTTTATCGACATCGGGCAATTTGGTACTTTTGTCTTTGTGATTTTTGTTGTTGTGAAGAAATAGATTTTAAGTCTATCTCAATCTTACAAAATTGGTTTGTAAGGTGAGATTTACACTCACTTATATATTGTAAAAATGACTTTATCTCTAGTGAATGTAAGACTTTTAACCCACCCTCCTTACATTGAGGCATATACATTTCAAGTGTGAGACTATACATTAATAGGTGGCCATAGCGACTCAATAGTAAGTAGAACAATAGATTCAACAAGCAACAAACTTTGTTAGGATGTGTTCTATAGGCTGGAATCTTATGATTTTGATATTATATTAAGAAGTGAATTTTAAATCTAACTCAACTTTACAAAACCTACTTGGTGAGGTTGAGTTAGACTGAAATTTAACTTCTTAACCGTTATTTTGATTTTTTCCTTGGTGAGGTTTGTAATCCCCCAATGTTGTTTAGAAAATGTTGGAAATAAGGTTGTTTAGACCATGTTGGGAATAAAGTTGTAGTGTGAGATGATTTGCTTAAGAGGAATGTATAGATGGCTCAAAAAATATCTTTTGCTCATGTGACCACAACTTGCAAAAATTTTATTTTATATTTCATCGGGATAGAGAATATATTAATTGGAACACTTGAGGTATTCTAACCTTTTTTACCAAAAATCATCCAAAAGAGAAGGTTTAAACATTAATATTACACATAAAGAAACTTAGGATAAAATGTAAATAACAGATAAACACACTCTTATGATAATCAACTAAAAATGTTAGACCTTCTAAATAATATTATTAGTACAAAAGAAACTTTTTATGGGATTGGAAAACAATGAATAAAGAGATAGCATGAATAAAATGAAAGAATATCAAAATTTGAGAAATGAGAAAACCGGATATCAAAGACATTACGTTGTTTAATACGGCTTAAATTGACAAGTGGAAATAGAGGTTGGGTAATATACTTCTAGAAATATTGTAGAAAAAATTTTCTAAAAAAATTCTTATAAAATAAAAAATGAAACTAATATATATTATTTATAAACTTTTTAACTCTTTATCCATTAAATTGTATATCTCTAAAATTCATGCCTTACCATATCTAATATATTAATTTAAAGTTTACACACAACATCAAAGTGATATAACGTGTTAGGAAAATAACAATTTTATATAAAAATTATAGCACTATGTTGTTAAAAATTAAGAAGTATATTTTAATAGTATATGGACTTGCAAACCCGAGTTACCTATGGATACCTTGTCCCTAAAAGATTGAACTAAACTAGAAAATAGGATATTCTAACACATTGATAATTGTAAACACGCACATGTTTGTGTGAAGAGTAATTATAATCTTCTTACAACATGTATATTATAATTATTAACATGTTTCTGTTTACTTTATTTAAAAAAAAATAGATCCTAATTTTTCAAAAATCTTGACCGATTTTTTCTCAGTTTATTTTTGTTCAATATCCACGCAAATTTGACTTTAATATTTTAGTTTGATCAAGGCTACTCAAAAGAATATCCTTTTCTTGTTTAACGACAAAAATACAATGGTTGGGTATAGTCCAATTTAAGTGGGAACATGATAATATTTGTTTATTTATTATTCCAATGAAGAAGTTCATAGAAAAAGAAAATTAGTGTGTACACTTGCAATATTCCTAAAGTTTAATCAATAAGACAACATATCACTTATAATTTTTTATAGAAAAAAAGAAAACATTGGTATTATTGCGTATTTGTACCGAAGGCCTTTTCACATTAATTTGTGTATATGCACATATCACTCGATTTAGATGTTTCTGTATTAAATAGTTAATTATACTTATATCATGCAAAATGCATTAAGAGAATGAAATCTATTACTTCATTAAATGAGAATAATTAAATGAAAGTAAATGTGGTATAAAAAATAATTATATATAAGTTTTCTTAAAATTAAAAAATTGAAAGAAAAATTATAAGAAATTGTTTTACAAATTATTGTATATATATAAACAAATTTTATCATTTGAAAGAAATTATTTTATTTTTAAATATTCAATCTTATTATAGATCTCACATCGATTATAAATAATTTAAATTTACATTATATAAATTGATTTTATAAAGTTGTCTTAAATTTAAAAGCTTATTCTTTAATATAGAGTTATATAAAAATTTATCAGTGAATTTGTTATGTGTTGAATTTCTTTTTATCAGTATATATATCTATATATAATAAAACATCCGTATTTGTTGAATTTTTTTGTTTTTGCTAGTTTGAGGATAATTTAATTTTGAAGGAAAGTGTTGTATTGCGGTTCAGACTTAAAATTTTTTTCATTTTAAAAGGGTTAGTACACTCCATGAATATTTTTTATTATTTATTTTATTCTTTACTGATAAAAAAAATATAATAGAACACTCGAAGGTGTTCCAATTCTTATACAAAATATATTTACATTGTTTTCTGTTTTAGATTTATAATTTATCATGTCACCTGTCATTGAATTAGTATTAAATCATTGTAAATGTTTAGTCCTCACATATTATATATAGGTATAAAAAGAATGTGTTGAAGATCCATTAAGTTATCATGTAAATGGATATAAATCTTATTTTACAAATTGATTTAATAGAATTGAATTAGACTTAATAGCTATTTTTTAAAAATTTGCTAACGAAAATAGTTATTTGAGTATATTAAAACTAAAGATTCAACAAATGTTTCAATTTGTTCTACTCAAGAAATGACAAAAGTTAGATAAGAGTAGTGTGAACACCTTCAATATGCATGAAGCTGAAGCCATAAGAGATCACAACTCACACACGCTGAAACACGTGCACGCGTTTATGGAACAATTTGAATTGATCGATGAGCATTAGGTAGAACTGAAGTTTCAACTATCATATTCATCTTATTTATGACCTACAAGAGTGTTGAATTCATGTGAATCTCAGATACACTTGCAGATCCCATTTTTGTTTTTTTTCCTAATAAAGAATATTCTTCAAGAATCGAAGGACCACTAAGCCAGTTAGTTTTGGTTCATATGTCATCTTTCAACTTAATATAACTTTTCCAAAGATATGTTCAAAAATATTAATGCCATTAGGTAGTAAAAAATTTCCAAAATATAATCGAATTAGAACACAGAATTTCCAGCACGTGGAGGCATGATGAGGCACAAGTTGGTTTAGTCTAACACGTAATATGTGTATAATGTATATATATATATTAATACAAGTTTCTTTGTTCATTCACTCATTTTTAGGTTTTTGGATAATGTTCTACGTTTTACACAGAATATTATTGGTGAGAATTAAAGGTAAGTGAATGCAAAAAAAAAAGGGTAAGTGAATGCAAAGAGAGAATTGAAAATAAAACTTTTTTTTTTCATTTAACAGTTGTAGAAATAATGATGTTTGAGAAAAGATTAATTCATTTATCTTACTTACGATTGGGACCACAAATAAATTGAGTTATTCTTGATTCGACTTTTCTTTTTATAATTTTTGACTGTAATAAAAGAGAGAGAATATACAAATCAAAGAGCAAGAAAACTCAACTCATCGTTCAATATATAATTATACACACAATAGAAAAGTAACTAGCATCCTAATTGAAAAAGAAAATACTAATTAATCAATTAAAAAGTAAGTATTATTAGCTGTCCTTCAAAATGAGGATAAGCAAAAATTAGTATTTAATCAATTGAAAATAAGTATTATTAGCTTCCCTTCAAACTAGGATAAGAATTATTCGTCTTATTGAAGTTGTTAACACTAAAAAAACTATAAAAAAAAAACATGTATTTCTGAATTAGAGTTTTTCCCATTTTGTATTTTGATGAACATCTAAATTTTCTAACATTAAGTCAATGTAATATGCAACACATGGGTTTCGATAGAGTCTTTTTCTTCATTAAGAGCTCACCAACTCCTTTATAATATTGTCTCTTATAATTCGGAAAACCTTCTTTTCGCGGATTTATTTTATCAACTATTTTTAAGATATCAAATGCATCAATAGACTTAAGAAGAACACTTCGGATTATTAACAAAAAATTCCAAGTCATTTTCTCTTATTGGTCCATCTACATGAATCATGAATCATATATTGATCATGGTATGAAAGTGACTTAAATCTTCGAGTCATAATTTGAAATTGAATTAGAAATCTTTCTGAATCTTTTTTCTTCTTGGCACATCAAATGGTATGATATTTTTGTAGATAAACTTTGTTAAATCTTTACAAGTACTTTTTCTTTTATCCTTCTTCGATAGTTGATTTCTTGTGGTTTGTGAACTTAGTACCCTCTTCTTAAAAATATTTCTACAACTCCCAACATTTTCCCCTTGGTCTTTTTTCTTTATTCAATTTCTAATCATCATTTTTAATATCAAACCTTATTTTTTTCATTAATATTTGCTACCAACCCATAATAACCTCAAATATTTCTTCTTTTTTCTACTTCATTAGTAATTGGATGCTAGTTTTTTTAGTGATCAAAGAGATCTCCTTCTGAAACAAAAAATGTCAGTGTCATGAGTTCGTGAGTATGAGTGGTTTTCAGTGAACATGGAGATGCGAAAGCTAAATTGTCTTGGTGTTGTGAGCTTGTGAGATTGGTTTCTAGTGAAAAAATAGGTGTAAAAGCAAAACCTTGCTATTGGCGTGAGTTTGTGAGCTAGTGATTTCTGAATTTCTTGAGAAGAAGAAATCGTGACTTTACAAGGAGAAAAGTGTAATTTTACGTATTGAAGATTATGTAAGAAAAACATTATAATGAGCCTTTTTTTTAATCGGGATTGAACATTAATTGAAAACCATTAATTTAAAAAGGTGAAGTAATGTATGGAAATGTAGTAAAAGAGATACGAGAAGACTACGATTTGTACGATTTTACAATCTTGCTTATTCGACTCACACTAAATTTAATTATAGGAACCTTCATCGATTCTCACTAGTTAAATACTTTCATTTATATGAGTTCGAACATCTAATAGTTTGCATAATCACGTTCAAGAATCTTTGCATAATACACATCTTAAATCACACAACAAAACATTTCATCCTTGACATTCAATACCTCGGTAGATTTTACCCATTGCCTAGGCTCTACTTAACCTAACACACTTTTTCTCTTTAAAAGAATATAATTTTGCTTCTTAAAATCCCCCCTTTTTGCAAAGTGAGCTCTTTAACTCGCCTAGTAAGCAATTGAGAGTTTTCAAATTCATCGACTTTGCCCAAAGTTTTCAAATTGAAAGCAATTAGGTTGCTCAATGACCACTGGGAATCTAAAAGTCTAACAATCTCCAGTGAGTAAAAATCTCACATTCTTAACTAGTGACCCAATGACCACAGCCAACCTAAGCTCTTTGGATTTTTCAAAAAGATTTCTTTCCTACTAACAATTTCGTTTGCCTAGCGACCAAGCCCATTTCATTGGAATCGCCTAGCGAACTATGGCTCGCTCAGCGAGTAGAACGTCCACAACTCACTAGAGTTTTAATTTTTTATTTTCACTCACTAATGTTGGCTCATCCAATGAATTTGTATAAAACTAGAGACATGGCAGATATATCAATTTTCTCAATTGCCTCTAATAGGTGTTTTCATCTCCTTTATAAACCATAAAAGGCAAAAATAAATTAAAAGTAATGTACCTTACTCTCACATATACTATATATATATATAGTCCTTGATCATAAACAATCAATCTATTTACACCATAAGACAATAATTCAACATAACAAGGTTCAAATAGGAATGTAGAGCTCTTCACAAGGATTCCTATGATGTATTTCGATATTTAAACATTGAAATAAATCGGTCAAAAACTTAGAAAGAGTGCAGAAGAAGAAAAAGGAAATAGATAATAGTTTTTATAAAATAAAATTCAATTAACTAATTTTTATTTATAATTTGAATGTTTTGATAATATAATAATAAAGTGTTTTTTATAAAAATATTTATACTATTTACAATTTCTATAAAATCATATTTAAAAGACTCAATTTATTATTTAACTTCCTTAATGAAATTTCACAAAAAGTTCTTTAAATATTAAAAATGTAATCTTAAAAGTTTTAATAACGGAGTAAATACATTCATTATTGATTGGTAATAATAATCATTAGTTTAATTACATATGATATTTTTTTTACATAAAACTAGAAATAATATGAATTCTAATTATTTTTTTTATTAATTAGTATTATAAACATTTTTCTTTTTAATCATAATAAATAGATTCATTATTAATTATCAATTTTTCTAATACAATAATATGAAAATAATTTGAACATTGTTTAAATTATTAAAAAAAGTAAAAACAAAATCCCTGTATAGAAATATGGTATAAGGAGCTATTTTCCACTAGGTAGTGTAAGGAAAAAAATAATGTTTATGATACCAATTTGAAGATGGGCATCAAACTCACAATATGAAAAGTAAATAGATTTATTTAGGTAATACATACTGACATAGTTTACTAGGGTATTTTTATTTTATTAGGGTTTATTGTGAAAAAAATAATCATTTTTGGTCATTGGATAATTCTATTCGTATTCGGCTATTGTTTTCTGCACATCCATAATTACAAACTACACCCCACGATAATAGAAAAAGACTCAAATATCTTTCATCATTGTACCACACTACCATTTTCCATAATGGCCACTGTTATTGAGGAAGAAAACAGAAAGAACGCTGCAGAAGAGAAAAAATACAGAAAAAAAAAAAAAAAACTCATTTTGAAAATCTCTTTCCATAACCTATTTCATGTAAGATTTAAACTCGTTCTGCTAGACATTGTATTAATTTTGAAAAAACTTCTTCCAAAATAT
>Ga0214544_1000830_pt1 | contig 60488 bp, 26 predicted proteins | sample CNSS3metaG_FD_160074 | JGI IMG/M metagenome (GOLD analysis project Ga0214544, IMG submission 160074) | Root nodule microbial communities from cowpea collected in UCLA plant growth center, Los Angeles, California, USA - CNSS3 | ecosystem: Host-associated > Plants > Roots > Nodule | place: USA... | reverse complement strand
AAATTCAGAAAAGAAAATAAGTGAAAAATAAAGACAAGTGGTGCAGACACAGACAAAAATAGAAAAAGAAACACAAATATCTGCAAGAGTAAATGCAGATGTGAAATTAAAGCGGTAATACATAACAATTAGGTCCCTGATAAATTTAAAAACTTTGCAAATAGGTCCCTGATAAATTTAAAAACTGTGCAGGTAGGTCCCTGATAAATTTAAAAAGTTTTCAAATAGATCCCTGATTAAAATTTTTGAAATTAGGTCCTAGTTAAATCTATAAACTTTCCAATTAGGTCCCAAAAAAATTTAGAAACTTTGCAATTAGGTCCCTAACAAATTTAAAAACTTTGCAATTAGGTCCCTAATAATTTTAGAAACTTTGTTGGTAGGTCCCTGATAAATTTAGGAACTTTGCAGGTAAATTCCTAATAAAATACAAATTTTGCAGGTGGGTCTCTCATAACTTTAAACATGATAAATTTAAACAATTTGTTGATGATTCTTTTTTAATTTAAAAACTTTGCAGGTGGGTTCTTGATAAATTAAAAATTTTGCAGGTATATCCCTAAGAAATTTAAAAAATCTGCAAGTAGGTCCCTAATAAATTTAAAATGTTGCAGGTAGGTTCCTGATAAATTTAACAAGTTTGAAAATAGATCCGTGATTAAAAAATTTGAAATTTGTTCCTAGATAAATTTATAAACTTTCCAATTAGGTCCCAAGTAAATTTAGAAACTTTGCAATTAGGTCCCCAACGAATTTAGAAACTTTGCAATTAGGTCTCTAATAAATTTAGAAACTTTGCAGGTTAGTTGTTGATAAATTTAAGAACTTTACAGGTATGTCCCTAACTAATTTAAAAATTTTGTAGGTGGATCCCTCATAACTTTAAACTTTAAAAATTTTGCAGATGGTCCCTCGTAACTCTAAGAACTTTGCAGGTAAGTTTATGATAAATTTAAACAATTGGCAGATAAATCCTTACTAAATTTAAAAACTTTGCAGGTAGGTCCTTGATAAATTAAAAAAATTTGAAGGTAAATCCCTAAGAAATTTAAAAAATTTTCAAGTAGGTCCCTGGTAAATTTAAAAACTTTGCAGGTAAGTTCCTATAAATTTAGGAACATTGCAGGTAAGTCCCTAATAAATTTAAAAATTTTGCAGATGGGTCTCTCAAAACATTAAAAATGATAAATTTAAATAATTTGTTGATGGGTCTTTGCTAAATTTAAAAACTTTGCAGGTAGGTCCTTGATAAATTAAAAAAATTTGCAGGTAGATCCCTAAAAAAGTTTAAAAATTTGCAAGTAGGTCCCTAATAAATTTAAAAACTTTGCAAGTAGGTCCCTGATAAATTTCAAATCTTTGTGGATAGGTCCCTGATTAAAAATTTTGAAATTAGGTCCAAGATAAATCTATAAACTTTCCAATTAGGTCCCATATAAATTTAGAAACTTTGCAATTAGGTCCCTGACAAATTTAGAAACTTTGCAATTAGATCCTTGATAAATGTAGAAACTTTGCAGGCCGGTTCCTGATAAATTTAATAACATTGCAAGTAAGTCCCTAATAAATTTAAAATTTTTACAGGTGGATACCTTATAACTTTAAACTTTGAAAACTTTGCAAGTGGTCTCTCATAACTCTAAGAACTTTGTAGTTAAGTCCATGATAAATTTAAACAATTTGTAGATAGGTCCTTGCGAAATTAAAAAACTTTGTAAGTAGGTCGTTGATAAATTAAAAAATTCTGCAGGTAGATCACTAAGAAATTTAAAAAATTTGCAAGTAGGTCCCTGATAAATTTAAAAACTTTGTAGGTAGGTCCATGATAAATTTAAAAAGTTTGCAGATAGGTCCCTGATTAAAATTTTTGAAATCAGGTCCAAATAAATATATAAACTTTCCAATTAGGTCCCAAATAAATTTAGAAACTTTGCAATTAGGTCCCTGATAAAGTTAGAAACTTTACAGGTAGGTCCCTGATAAACTGAAGAACTTTGCAGGTAAGTCCCTAATAAATTTAAAAATTTTGCAGGTGGGTCTCTCATAACTTTAAACATGATAAATTTAGACAATTTGTTGATGGGTCTTTTCTAAATTTAAAAACTTTGTAGGTAGGTTCTTGATAAATTAAAAAAATCTGCAGGTAGATCCCTAAGAAATTTAAAAAATTTGCAAGAAGGTCCCTATTAAATTTAAAAACTCTGCAAGTAAGTCTCTGATAAATTTAAAAAATTTGCAACTAGATTCCTGATTAAAAAATTTGAAATTAGTTCCTAGATAAATTTATAAACTTTCCAATTAGGTCCCAGATAAATTTAGAAACTTTGCAATTAGGTCCTTGACAAATTTAGAAACTTTGCAATTAGGTCCCTGATAAATTTAGAAACTTTGCAGGTAAGTCCCTGATAAATTTAAGAACTTTGCATGTATGTCCCTAATTAATTTAAAAAAATTTCAGGTGGATCCTTCATAACTTTAAACTTTGAAAACTTTGCAGGTGGTCCCTCATAACTCTAAGAACTTTGCAGGTAAGTTCATAATAAATTTAAATAATTTGCCGATACGTGCTTACTAAATTTAAAAACTTTACAGGTTGGTCGTTGATATATTAAAAACATTTGTAGGTAAAACTCTGAGAAATTTAAAAAATGTACAAGTAGGTCCCTATAAATTTAAAAAGTTTGCGAATAGGTCCCTGATTAAAAATTTTGAAATTAGGTCCCAGATAAATCTTTAAACTTTCTAATTAGGTCTCAGATAAATTTAGAAACTTTATAATTAGGTCCGTGATAAATTTAGAAACTTTGCAATTAAATCCTTGATAAATTTAGAAACTTCGTAGATAGGTCCCTATTAAATTTAAGAACTTTGAAGGTAAGTCCCTAATAAATTAAAAAATTTGCAGGTGGGTCCCTCATAACTTAAAAAACTTTGTAGATAGTCCCTCAAAACTTTAAGAACTTTGCAGGTAAGTCCCTGTTAAATTTAAACATTTTGCAGGTAGGTTATTGATAAATTTAAAAACTTTGCAGGTAGGTCCTTGATAAATTAAAAAAATTTGCAGGTAGATCCCTAAAAAATTTTAAAAATTTGAAAAGTAGGTCCCTAATAAATTTAAAAACTTTGTAAGTAGGTCCTTCATAAATTTCAAATCTTTGTGGATAGGTCCCTGATTAAAAATTTTGAAATTAGGTACAAGATAAATCTATAAACTTTCCAATTAGGTTCGAGATAAATTTAAAAACTTTGCAATTAGGTCCCTGACAAATTTAGAAACTTTGCAATTAGATCCTTGATAAATGTAGAAACTTTGCAGGCCGGTTCCTGATAAATTTGATAACATTGCAAGTAAGTCCTTACTAAATTTAAAATTTTTACAGGTGGATCCCTTATAACTTTAAACTTTGAAAACTTTGCAAGTGGTCTCTCATAACTCTAAGAACTATGCAGTTAAGTCCATGATAAATTTAAACAATTTGTAGATAGGTCCTTGCGAAATTAAAAAACTTTGTACGTAGGTCGTTGATAAATTAAAAAATTTTGCAGGTAGATCACTAAGAAATTTAAAAAATTTGCAAGTAGGTCCCTGATAAATTTAAAAACTTTGTAGGTAGGTCCATGATAAATTTAAAAAGTTTGCAGATAGGTCCCTGATTAAAATTTTTGAAATTAAGTCCTAGATAAATCTATAAACTTTCCAATTAGGTCCCAACTAAATTTAGAAACTTTGCAATTAGGTCCCTGATAAAGTTAGAAACTTTGCAGGCAGGTCCCTGATAAATTTAAGAACTTTGCAGGTAAGTCCCTAATAAATTTAAAAATTTTGCAGGTGGGTCTCTCATAACTTTAAACATGATAAATTTAGACAATTTGTTGATGGGTCTTTTCGAAATTTAAAAACTTTGTTGGTAGGTCCTTGATAAATTAAAAAAATCTGCAGGTAGATCCCTAAGAAATTTAAAAAATTTGCAAGTAGGTCCCTATTAAATTTAAAAACTCTGCAAGTAGGTCTCTGATAAATTTAAAAAATTTGCAAATAGATTCCTGATTAAAAAATTTGAAATTAGTTCCTAGATAAATTTATAAACTTTCCAATTAGGTCCCAGATAAATTTAGAAACTTTGCAATTAGGTCTTGACAAATGTAGAAACTTTGCAATTAGGTCCCTGATAAATTTAGAAGCTTTACAGGTTGGTCCCTCATCAATTTAAGAATTTTGCATGTATGTCCATAATTAATTTAAAATTTTTTCAGGTGGATCCTTCATAACTTTAAACTTTGGAAACTTTGCAGGTGGTCCCTCATAACTCTAAGAACTTTGCAGGTAAGTTCATGATAAATTTAAATAATTTGCCGATAGGTCCTTACTAAATTTAAAAACTTTACAGGTTGGTCCTTGATATATTAAAAACATTTCCAGGTAAAACTCTAAGAAATTTAAAAAATGTACAAGTAGGTCCGTGAAAAATTTAAAAACTTTGCAGGTAAGTCCCTATAAATTTAAAAAGTTCGCGAATAGGTCCCTGATTAAAAATTTGGAAATTAGGTCCCAGATAAATCTTTAAACTTTCTAATTAGGTCTCAGATAAATTTAGAAACTTTATAATTATGTTCGTGATAAATTTAGAAACTTTGCAATTAAATCCTTGATAAATTTAGAAACTTCGTAGATAGGTCCCTAATAAATTTAAGAACTTTGAAGGTAAGTCCCTAATAAATTAAAAAAAATTTCAGGTGGGTCCCTCATAACTTAAAAAACTTTGTAGATAGTCCCTTGAAACTTTAAGAACTTTGCAGGTAAGTCCCTGTTAAATTTAAACATTTTGCAGGTAGGTTCTTGATAAATTTAAAAACTTTGCATATAGGTCCCTGATAAATTAAAACATTTTGTGGGTAGATCCCTAATAAATTTAAAATTTTTTAAAATAGATCGCTGTTAAATTTAAAAACTTTGCATGTAGGTCCTTGATAAATTTAAAAGATTTGCGGATAGGTCCCTGATTAGAAATTTTGAAATTAGGTCCAAGATAAATCTATAAACTTTCCAAATAGGTCCGAGATAAATTTAGAAACTTTTGCAATTAGGTCCTTGATAAATTTAGAAACTTTGCAATAGGTCCATGATAAATTTAGAAATTTTGCAGGTAGGTCCCTAATAAATTCAAGAACTTTGCAGGTAAGTCCCTGATAAATTTAAAAAATTTGCATGTAGGTCCCTCGTAACTTTAAAAACTTTGCATATAGTCCTTCATAACTTTAAGAACTTTGCAGATAAGTCCCTAATAAATTTAAACATTTTGCAGGTAGGTCCTTAATAAATTTAAAAACTTTGTAGGTAGGTCCCTCATTAATTAAAAAAAAAATTGCAAGTAGATCCCTAATAAATTTAAAAGATTTGAAAGTAGATCCTTGATAAATTTAAAAACTTTGCAGGTAGGTCCTTGATAAATTTAAAAAGTTTGCGGATAGGTCCCTAATTAGAAATTTTGAAATTAGGTCCAAGATAAATCTATAAACTTTCCAATTAGGTTTCAGATAAATTTAGAAACTTTGCAATTAGGTCCCTGATAAATTTAGAAACTTTGCAAGTAGATTCTTGATAAATTTAGAAAGTTTGCAGGTAGGTCCTTGATGAATTTAAGAACTTTGCAGATAAGTCTCTGATAAATTTAAAAATTTGCAAGTAGGTCCCTCATAACTTTTGAAACTTTGCAAATAGTCCTTCATAACTTTAAAAACTTTGCAGATAAATCTCTGATAAATTGAAACATTTTGCAGGTAAATCCTTGATAAATTTAAAAACTTTGCAGGTAGGTCCCTGATAAATTTAAAAAATTTGCGAATAGATCCCACGACACTCTTAAAATCTCCTATTTTGGTAATAGAAAAACAGATGCTTGTTGTGATTGTTTGAATATTTTGCACTTTGTGCTAATGGTATTATAAATAGATTCTCAAAAGGATAATATTGGTACTGTGAAGGGCATGGGGTGCAGGAAGAATTTGCCTTCAGGAAGAAAGAGCCCATTAACAGTAGTAAAAGCCCAACGGCCCGCGAGAAACAGGTAGGTACCAGTTGTACTAAAAGCCTAGGGTGTGACTGGCATGGGTGCGTAGGTCGTAACCCTAAAATCAGAACCAGCGAGTGGCAGTGACACAATAAATATCCATTCCTCTCGAACCACCTCATTTCCCTCCACCCCTCTCTCTCTTTCACCACACACTCCCGCTCGCACGTTTATCTTTCACAGCTCATGGCGGAGGAAGAAGTTGCGGCACCTGCTGGCAGCCCCGTTCCCTCCGATCACAAGCGCAAACTCGAAGATCTGCAGCCCGAAACCACCGAATCTAATGCCATCTCCAACTCCAACCTCGACGGCGAAACGGCCGATGCGGCGGTTCCCGGAGAGACCGAGAACAAGCGTCCTCGCCTCGACGACCAGCGGGATGTCCCCGGTACTGTAATCGTCAATTTGTTTTCCAATTCAATTATTCGTGTCTTGCAATGGCGGTAATGATTTTTTCTGTTCGTTAGAATATTGTTAGTGAAATAATCCTCGAGAATGATATATATTAGGTCTGAAAGAGAGAAAGAGGAGAAATGATTTATATTAAATGCTAGCGCCACAGCAGTTAAATTGCATTATCGGCTTAATTTACTGGGTATCATGGAATTACGTGGGTTACACTCTCTTTAATGAATCTTGCTCGCATTTTATGACTCTGAATACATTCCAGCGTGTAATAGGGTGTGGTTTAGAAAGAGTGTGGTTCTATCACTCCCCATGGTACTTTTCTTGTGAGGACCTTTTTGTGTAAATCTTACTCCGGTTTTGGTGTCAACAGCTGATACAAACGGGCATCAAGATGAGCAAGATGCTGATCAAGGGAATGAAACCGAGGAAAGATCGGCTTTGGAGGATGTTACTCCCGAGCCTGATCAATCTACTGCCAAAGATCCGTCTGAGGCAACTGTTGTTCAACAAACATCCGGTGAGAATAGCGAGCAAGCTGATGCCAGAGAATCTCCTGTCGAGAACGCTGGACATGAAAGTGCCGAGGAGCCTTCTAAAGAAACTCAACAAGAGTCTAAGGACGCAACTGAGCAAGATACTTCTGGAGACAACCAACCCAGTGTGGAGGTTCCGTATGATAAGGTGTATATTATGTAGCTTAGATTTTTATGTTATATTAAGTGCGCTTGTGAAAATATTTTATTTTGGATTCCTGTATATTTGAACACCGTAGTTGTTCTTACCTATTTGTATTTTGCTTTAAAATATTATTTATATTCTATGAATTTACTGTACTTGATTTCAGCAAGACGCTTCTTCTGAACACAAGCAATCCGCGTCCGAGGCTGAGGTAACAACACGGAGAATTGAGGTTCCTAACAACAAGGTATTTCGATTCTCTTGGATGCATGTTATGGGGCTCTATTATATTACATGTTTGTGTCGGTGTTAGATTTTGTGGGTACTGATCATTTACTTTGAAGCACACAATGCAATTGAGAAATTTTCTCTCTGTCATGGTTTGTAGTTTTGCTTCTTTTTGGTATTCTGCAATTAACAGTTCTGTTGCACATGTGTTTGCATCTTGTATGGGCTCTAATGTATTGTTAGAATTGGGACTCAGTTTGAAAATATTAGTCAAAATATGCATCTGTGTTTGAGCACTAACAGTTGATTTTTGTTGTAGTTGAAGTAGTCATGTTTGTGTTTGTCTGACTGTATTTTTACTCATGAATTGCCAGTGACAATCGACATGATTGGTTTGGGACTAAAGAGGAAACGGGGGAATCATAGGGTGGATCTAGTTGAGCTAGTTTATCGGTTTAGTTAGGTTTAATCCATATTATATTATGAAAAACTCACTTGCGTAGTTTATTTATATGACTTAATTAACATTTTAATGGTCACAATAGAGGATGTTTTGATTTTAGTTCCTATTTAGTTTTTTGTTTAGTTTTCCTCTCTTTTTTTTTTGCTTTTAGTTCCTGCCTTTAGCGTTATTTGTAAATTTAGTGATGACATCACATGGAATGTCAACAAAATAGCCAACTGAGCAATGGTGACATCATCAAAAAGAGTCTTGTTAACATAAATCAAGGACTAAAATGTGGTACATTTATAGGGACTAAAATAAAACAAGTACATTATTTGATATTTTTTAAGGAACTAAAATTAAATAATAAAATATTTCCGGGGACTTAGAGGAGAAATATCGTATTTGTAAGGACTAAAAACCAAAGCTAATGTTTTTACACGGGAGTTAAATATTAAGTGACATATTTTACTAATTCTTTCGTCATATTCAACAACCATAATGGTTATTATCATTTGAAATTCACAGTAATAAACTAAATATAATAATTCCTCCACTTAACAAAAATATAAATTTTTTTTATTGCGTTGCTGCAACTTCCTTGTTTTTTATTTTGGGGTTACGACCTATGCATCCATGCCTGTCACACCCTTTACGTCCTTCTACAAGTACCTTCCTCTGTATCACGGGTGCGGGCTTCTCCTATTGTCAATGTGGTTTTGATACTGCAACTAGTCATTATACATTAGTCATCGGGAACCAGTCATTATCGAAATCTCACAGTAGTAGTCAAAATATACTTTTTTCTCTGCTTAAAATATATCATTTTTCTATTTTAATCCCCACACATAAGATACATTTTTTAATAGGGAATTTATAATTGATTTAAGAAGCTTCACCTGCTTTTGCTTGGTTTGCTTGTATTATTGCTGCTTAGGCTGTACCCTGTCTTCATTGCCACTGATCATTAAATTGTAACCTTACTACACACCTTTTCATTTAAATGGAGTGAAGAATGATGCAGTAGTTGTCCATTTCCTCCTCGGACTACCATGTTCCTTCTTTGAAACAATGAAAAGTAAAGAACGATCCTTTGTTCAACTTGTTTTGGTTCTGGGGTTTCTCTGTTATGGTTCTTGGTTCTATATCATATTTATTGACTGGTCAGAGTCTATTACCAAATAATAATCACTCTTGATTGGTTTAGTACAAGTTGTTATCATTTGTTATTTTCATTCCTGAAGATCAGAAACCCTAAACATATTAGCTTGAGAAAAACGGTCATGGAGATCCTATCATACCTCTGAAGCTTGATCAATCCGGAGAATGGATTGCATAACAGAATCATCAATGGGTCTATGAATCATCACTCCCATGCCTATCTGTTGCTGACGGAGGAAGAGTGCTGCCATCTACAAGCTTCAACTTATTCTTGGAGGGGAGGGCGAGCGGTGAGACTACTGCTTGTGAGGGATTGGTGAGGTAATCACCATAAGTGGAGCTCTGATTAGCCATCTACAAGAAGAGAGCAACAAATATTCGTATCAGTGTTTTGACCACCGTAGTCCCCAAAGGAGCTTTGATACCATCTCAGAATGAATATCTCATTGACCTCATCATTCTCCCGTCAATACAGTAAAGGCTCTAGCCATTTATACAAGGATGAAGGAATTATATGTACATAACAAACTTGACACGTGTAATGCTATGTATAAAACTGTACAGGAGTGAAATATAGAAACTTGTACTGAACCAATCAAGAGTTATTATTTTTAAATTTGTTCTATTTTGCTATGCTTTCTTTAATCCTTTTAGGTACCAACAATGAAGTTAGTTGCACGCGCATTTGTTACATTCTCACTTGAAGCTGTCTTATTTTCTAATTAATTGAACATCTGTCTTGGATTTGTTTTCTAATGATTTACTTTTTTATGCACAGGTTGGTGTACTTATTGGGAAGGCTGGGGATACTATACGATACCTACAATATAATTCAGGTGCCAAGATTCAGATCACTAGGGATGCTGATGCTGATCCCCACTGTGCAACAAGGTCTGTGGAATTGATAGGAAGTTTGGAAAGTATTGATAAGGCAGAAAAACTAATGAATGCCGTGATTGCAGAGGTTTGATATCATATCCGTTTTTCATCTTGCTCTTGTTTGTCTACTTTTTTCTTGTCTTTATTCTTATGCTTGTTTCATTTTCATATTTGGCAGGCTGATGCTGGGGGATCTCCTTCACTTGTAGCACGCGGCCTCTCCCCTGCTCAAGCTACTGTTGGATCTGAACAAATTCAGATACAAGTTCCAAATGAAAAGGTGATAGACTAATAATCTATAAATTTGTTTTATTTGAAAAAATCATTATTCGTTCTTTTTATTATTGTATCTTAAGAGTGTTGTGTTTCTTTTATACAGGTTGGATTAATCATTGGGAGAGGTGGAGAAACAATTAAAAGCCTGCAGACCAAATCTGGGGCACGGATCCAGGTAGTTGTTATCGTTAACCTTGAACCTTTTTGTATTAAATCTGTGTAGTCAATATTGTATCCAAATTTGTAAAGGATTAAACTGCTAATAATGAGCTCTATATCAAAGCTTAAAAATTTAACTGTAATACTTTGATTCTGAATGCACGGTAAAGAATAATATAATGGAGTGCATCCTGATTTGTCATGTTTCTTGAAATCATTCTGATTTTTGAAATACATCTCATTGTAAATTAATGAATAGATCTATGAAATGTGAATTTGTTGCATATTTTATGTAAACTAACCAGTGGTGACCAACTCATTGTCAAACCAATGTGTCTTAGTTATCTCTTATGAGTTAAATTCAGTTATTCAATGCTAGTTTATTTCTTAGTTATATGAAAGTTTTGTACTTGAGTGCAGTTTTAGTTTTTTCCTGCCGAGATCGTTATGGTCCTTGCCTGAACATTGATCATCATTATGAAGGGATGTGTGTCCTAAAGCTAAATGTCATCTAAATGCATACTGCTGAATCTGATAAGAAGGATGTTTCTTGTATATTGAGTTTATTTTAGGCTTGGAGACTTAAACATATTTCATGATGTTTGTTGTTACTTGTGTGTTTAGCTGAACACTCACATTTGAGTGTTAATTATAGTTGTCTTTGATCTTGAAATAATATTTTCATATCTTTTAGTCTTCATGTATATGTATACTGAATTATTTAACTTGAAATTGAAATCTTTGGTATATTTAACTCACAATTTTATAATCTCTTCATTCTCCTTTTTCGATTTTACCTTGTGAATTTTGATTAAATTCTTTTTTTCACGTTTTAGTTGATTCCTCAACATCTTCCAGAAGGGGATGATTCTAAAGAAAGAACTGTTCAAGTTACTGGTGATAAGAGGCAAATTGAAATTGCACAAGAATTGATAAAAGAAGTTATGAATCAGGTGTGTGTGACTATACATGGCTTATGTTGCGGAAGTTTACAATTTTAATATTCGGATATTATTGGTGCCTGTTTATCTTAGTATAGTCTTTACATTAATGATCATTATTCTGCATTGGTGTTGATTTATTGACAAATTTTATGTATAGTGATTTTATGTTAATATCCATGTGTTGAATTTGGCTGAACAAATTGCAGTAATTTTTAATGATTGTGGGTGGTATGGTTATTGTGTAATCTGTGTCCATAACCATGTTTGTTATTGGGGTAATGCCACCAAATATTGCTTGTTAATTTTGGATGCACTGATGTTGAATTTCCCATTGTAATCACGAGTTTTATTTATTACTTCATTAAAAATTTTATGCAAAAATGAAACAAAAAAAATACCAAAAGTTATTAGTTGTATATAGCTATCATTGTAAATCGGAATCTAGACATTTTCCATGTAGTGTGCATGTATAGAATACAGATCTAGACAATCCTCATATATCTGTGCTTGTTTTATTTGGGTTTGATTGCTACCCTACAATTGTATTGTGAAAGCAATAGAAATCTTGATTGTGTTCAAGGAAGTATCCCATGTATTCAATGCCTGTATGAACCATTTATGGAAGTATTGTATCTATTGCTGCCATAGAAGTGAGATTGATAACCTGAAACCGTGTTCATGAGTTTGGGAAATGAACAATTATCCATGCCAAGGTCAATTAAATCTTCTTAGAAGATCGTATATGTAAACCAAGATGTCAGTTGCAATGATTTATTTTTCTTGAAGGTGCCAATTTCGAATTGGTTGGCTTTAAAAATGCAGATTTGGCTATTGTCTTTTCCCTGGGGTCAGCATTGCTTTCTTGATGTAGCGTAGACAACATATTCACTTTCATCCACTGAAGAGAGGTGGCTGGCATTAAAACCTCAGATTGCAGGATGTTTAATGGTTGGTAAGATTGCTTCAAGACTTAAAAATCATGATTCAGTAAGAATATGTTGTGCTGGCCTTGGTGCTCAAATAGAGCTGCTGTGTGATTTGCATGAGACCTTTTGGAAGGAAAGTCATACCTGGTGAAGTAATGGAGTCTGATGATTTTAACTATGTTAGGGTTGTGTTTTCTTTATCTAGTTCAATACTCAAATATTTAATAAGTAATTCATATCATATGGTGTGTATTGAGGTTGGGGATGTTAAAATTAACGTAAATCATATGACCAGGTGTCAATCCCAGTATAACGTGTTCATTATCATGCTGTCTATCATATATTGAACCTAATGATAGTTGTGGTTTAAAGTACTAGCATAGCATGCTGTTAGATGAGTGTTCAATTGGTGTTGTGAATACACAAGGGCAAGGACACCTACTTGATCATGTTTGTTGATGAAAACATGGATTTGAATATTGAAAACTTAAGTCTGCTTTTGTGAATATTCATAACATAGTGGAAGTCTTTTGTGTTCGGTCCTCAGCATACAAACATGCATTCTCATTGCCTTTTGCCTGTAAAATCTTAACCTTTCATCACCGATTAGTGGTTATGAGCAACATTGACATATTCAATATATTTATTGTTCCCTTTAATATCAACCTAGTATTTATTGCTTTTAGTTTTCACTGTAATCTTTTGAGCATTTTTTAGAACACATTTATACGTTTGTTTAAAGATGTTAAACTTCAATGTGCCATCACTTGTAAGATTATCCACTCGTTGAATTGATAGATTGAATTTAGCTCATAGAGCATTATGAGTTTTGCTTTGTCATTGTCCGGCTCCTTCCTTTTCCTGAGGTGAGATCTTTTATCCCCGTGATAACATCAAGCATTTGGTTTGATTTTATTTATGTAGTGTATTATACTGGATTACCTACTGTAGTCAAGCATCTGATGATTGACATACTACGTATATACATTATTTTTACATCTGCTGCATACTAATGTTACAACCCATCCAGATTTGGTCATACTATAAATTCTATTAACATAGTCTGCGTGCCTTTTTTTGAGCGCATGATGATATGACATGCTATGGATATTACATTATATTTATAACCTGCTACATACTATTCTGTTGGCTCCCATGCAGTTTCAGTATATCCTTATCAAATTCTGATGACTTAGTCTGCGTGCCATTTATATAATTATGCGATGATATAGATGTAACTCCAACTTTCCGACGAAAACTTTTTTTGGGTGGCACATCCATTAACATTGAATTTGACTACTACTACTCATGAATTTTAAATGTCTTATCAAAATATGGGTGTTGAAAGCTGCTTTTGGTCTAGCTCTGCGTACGATATTGTTCTGATTAAGAGAATTTTCTTGTTTACTTACTTCATCTTGTGTTTTGGTTGAATAGCCCATCAGGCCATCATCTGGTGGCTTTGGTCAGCAGGCCTATCGCCCACCACGTGGATCTGGTGGCCCACCCCAATGGGGTCAGAGGGGTTCTCATTTCGGCCACCCCTCAGCATATGATTACCAGCATCGTGGGCCATATCCTTCTCATAATCAACCGTATGCCCCTCCATATGGAAATTACCCTCAACATATGGCTCCAAGAAGCAGCTATGGTTCTGGTTGGGAACAAAGGCCTCACCACAGCTTTCAAGCTCCACCCCCACACAATGGTGGTTATGATTATTATGGAGGACAAGGGGGTCATTTATCAGATGCTCCACCATCCACACAGCTTCCTAGTTCAGCCCCACCACATGGTACTGGTCCTTCCCCTCTACCATCTATGGGTCCAGCCCCGACTCAGGTGAATTACAACTATGGACAGTCACAAGGTCAGGATTATGGTCATCAAGCAGCTTATTCTCAGGCAGGACTTCCTCAACAAGGTTATGGACAGGGATACGAGGATTCCAAGTATGAAAATCGTGCTCCTACTCAACATCCGTATGCAGGACATGTAAATTCTCAAACGACATACCCTCAGACTGGTGCTCAGCCTAATTACCCTGCACCTCAGCAATACGGCAAGCCTCCACTGTATGGCATGCCATCACAGGGACAGCCACAACAATCATATGGTCATCCTAGAGCTACTCAACCAGGAGAAATGCCGTATCAGGGTTCTGCTCCTGCCCAGTCATATGGGACCAATGTGCCTACCCAACAACCATACCCATATGCTGTATCTGGGCCATCACAAACAGCATATCCTGGTTATGGGTCTGCACCAGCTGCAGATGGCTACAGTCATCCGCAACCTGCATCGGGTGCACCTTATACCCAGCCACAACCCAGTTATGGTCAGCCAGCTGCCCAACCTGCTGCCAGTTATGCACAGGTCGGGCCCACTGGTTATGCATCATACCCATCTTCACAGCCAGGTTACCCTGAGCAGCAGGCTCCCAACAATGCAGTTTATGGCTACCAAGCACCCCAAGATCCTGCTTATAGCAGTGCTGCCGCACCAGCATATAGTACAGCCCAACCAAGTGGGCAACCAGCTTATGTTCAACCCACTCAAGCTCAAACTGGTTATGAACAATCCAACACACAATCCGCAGCTTATGGGGCTGTACCGGCCACTGCTCCGGCTGCGTATGGCAAGACATTGTCACCACAGCCTGCTGCTTACCCCCAATATGACTCCACCCAGGTTTATGGTGCTCCTCGATGATGTTTTCTATGTTAACAACCAAATTCTAGTATTAGCATGTTCTAATTTTATGGCTCCTATTGGTGTATCCTGCTCTGGAATTGCCTGTAATATGTACTGTTTTACATTATGAACGTGGAACATGAAAATATAATTTTAATAGGCCCCTGTGCTCTCATGTTACAAATTCTTAAAAATCTAAGTTGCCTACGGCTGTTGTTTCTTCTTCGAAGGATTTATAAGGAAGTTAGTCGAGATTGTTGCATCTCTCCTATTTCTGTTCTGCTGAATACATTTAACGCCACTCAGACTCTTTAGTACTTCAGTGCTTCCCGCCGAATATTCCCCGGTTAGTTTCATGAATCCTGTGTAAACATGGTTTTCAATTTCATAAATTAGCGTGCGTTATTTGTTAAATTAAGCATAATTTTTTGTTAAAAGGGGTTGAAGAATTCATTAACTTGCACCATCTATTTTACCCTTAGTAACATGCTACCCTTAATAACATCATAACATGTTAGACGAGATGTGGATCGCGTTAAATGTCCAAAGTAGGTTAAGTTCGGGACTAGACATTTATTTGTAGAATTGATTTTAAATTTACCTTCTTTAACAAAGTTGATTCAAAATAAAATGTGGGTGTAGTGTCACGTGATTTTCCGTTTAGAAAATAGATGTTAGAAAATTAATTTGGATACATAGTGATGTTTTAAAACTAGTAATCAAAGTTGAATTTTGGACGAGAAATTAACACGTACTTTCTTGTTAATCTTTTTTTTAGTTTTTTTTTTTTTTATATATATATTTTGATTGAGTTGATAGTACGCGTAGTGGATACACAAGAAAAAGTGATTTCTATTCTTGACGGACCATGAACAGAACAAAAATTAAATCATGAAACTTACAAAAGTAGCTTCAATGAAGCTTAAGTCTAAAACATGAAATCATGCTTTCAACACAATTTAATTGTTTTCTATAGAAATAGTTCACTAAAATGTATAGAATAAAAATACCTTCAACAGTGCATTTTCTAACGCATTATTAAAATAAAGATGCTTTGCATGATTTGATTGAAATTTTGAATTTATTGAATGTTCATGATTTGAACAGTTTGGCAGGCTTAACCAGCAAGCATTTGTTAATGAATCATAGTCATAGACGAGAAACATGACCCAAACATAAATGAATTCGTTGGGTTTCTTGTAGGCAATTATAGAACCCTAAATCTAATGGTAAAAATACAAACATTTTCAACCCTTAATACTTGAATGGGCATTGGAATCAGTTTTGGAGAAATGAAGTTGCAATGAAGATAAGCCAGTGATACCAGGGTTCCTTAGTTGTTCAAGCTGTTTGTTGCCACGACGAAGCAAGTACTCAATGTAGAGAAAATTTTTCCGATCTACACTCTTTGCATTACGCCGAAACTCTTGCGATACAATTGACTCTATTTTGCGTCGCTCTTCCTCCGATTTGGAACGTGCTGCACGCAGAAACCCTCTGAAAAGACTGAGTACTTGTTTCTGCATCCCAGAAAACCTTTTCACGTTGGAGCTTCCCATCGCATCTTGTTTTCTCCAAATCTATACAAGTTTTCGGGGCACAGATTCTGCACATAAAGAACAACGATGCTGGTGAGTTCGTTCGTTCACACTTTATTGCATCAGATTGGAACGTTGTGAAAACAATAAGCAATATAAAAATCTCAATCCTTTGGAATATCAGAATCAGCCACCTAAAAACCCTACTAAGGATTCAAATCCATGTTAGGCATTTTATCAAATAGTTCGTAAGCAAATATCCGAAACGAATTACCTCAAACTCGAACAGGACAAAACAATTATCCGAAACAAATTTGTTCAGATCGAAATTTAAGCGGTGCAATCAAACCCATCTGTTGTCGATGTTCTGTCTTGGAAAGAGGAAGTTTGCTAAGGTAGGTCTGAGCTAACTATTATTCCAAGTTCAGAATCCATTTGGATTATTAGGGTCCAACTGAAACTATAAAAGCCTACTACTACACACACGTTTCTCTAACACATTATTTTCAATACACACTTTATTTTTTGTTAATAAAATTTATTAAAAACTATGAAGATTTAAAAACTTATTAAACAAGAAATAAATTTTACCAAGATTTCTAATTCCAATAAATTTCAGCTATAAATCAACCTAAACCAACAATTTATCATTTTTCTCATTTTGATTTGTTTATATTTATTTCTCAACCAATGTCAAGCACAACTGACCGAATTTTGAATTTATTTCTTATATATATATATATATATATATATATATATATTTATTTTTTTTTTTAATTTTTGTGAATTTAGAATTCTTATAAAAAATATATTTCCGTTTTATTCATTGTAAAATATTTTTTATTTTCAGTTTTCTAAAATTTGAATTCATTTATTTAGAGATGTCATGTCTTTACATTTATCCATTCTATAAATAATCCCCATAAAATAAAGTAAAATTCATTTTCGTTTAAGAAATTAAAAATATATTTAAGTCTATTAATATTATTATTTATTAGGATATTAAGTTGAGAATGATAAGAATTGAGCCTAGAACAAAAAGAAAGATAGACTTGGTAGTAAAATTAGAAGGAAAAATGATAGAGTTCATGGATTCAACTCTTCCCATTAACACTTAAGCTTATTTGGTGAAGGAGTGAATTCTTCTGACATATGAGCTTTGAATGAACATTTGGGTAATGGAATGGAAATAACATTTAACTTTTTTTTTTTCTTTTTTTGTCAACATTTCATGTTTGTATAAGGTAGAGCGCTATCTGTACAACGTAAGCTTGCAAAATGCAGAGTTTGTGGCATTACATTATGACAGTCGTTCGGTACCAAGTGGTTTGAAAGTCCTCTGTTTCCCAATTGCATTTGGAATCGATGCTTCCCGAAAATATTTCCTTCTTTTAATGCTTCTGATCTTCATGATCCTCTTCAGCCTTCTGGGGTCAACAATTTTCTTCATTTTTTCCATTTTCTCTTTCCTCCCTTCAGTATAAGCTTCAATGGTCTTACTTCTCTGATCATCAGGTAACAAAGCCAATTTGGAAAATTTCTTGGGACTCACTATTTCCAGTTTCTCAGTAATCTCCTTGAATGCTGGAACAAGGCCACGTCTTATCAAGCATCCTTCAATAAGCCGCGTTGAATTTGAGTTTGGGAGATTTGGGGCATCTTTTAACTCCAGATCCAAGCAAAATGGTGATTCTTTTAACCACATTCTGAGGGAGTGAGCCTTTGCTACAAGAACACCTTGTCGTGTTTTGCAAGGAAGAAAAGGCGACCCCATTTCCCAAAGGTATGCCTTCATTGTGCTGTCAAGGGATACCATGTTATACTCTGCTGTTCCTGTTATCAGTACAACTGATTTTGGTGACTCTGGATAGCCCTGCAAAGAGGCATCCTGCATTCAAACCAACATTCCAATGTTAAGGTCAAACATAGAAGCTAGAATACTTGAACAGTCAACATTGTATTTGTCAGGAGAAAAGTTGAACCGACAACCTCTTCCACCGTTCTATCCAAACCAAACCAACCTTAAATCTCTACTTTACCCCACTAAGTCAACCTTATAATTTGGTAAAATATAACGTAAGCAATTTTGAAAGCACTTGAAAGGGAAAGAGAAGTCACCTGCATGTGGTCAAGCCATAACGTAAGACCAACAAGAGCTGAACCAGCAGATAGTTTTCTAAAATCAGCTCCCCAGTCCTTATCAGCAACTCTGCAATTGATTGATATAAGCAATAAGGAACTTTAATTGTGACAAGAGATACACAATGTGTACTGCAGCTAAGAATTATGCAGAAGTACCTATAATGAATACCTACCTAAAAATATCATGGCGGTAGATGCTTCTCTTGATGGCCAATTGGAAAATCCATGATGCAGTGGCTCGTAGTTCAAATGCCCACAAGAGATCCAACAATGCATTGACAATGTTAAAGGCTGCATTATCTTCCACAGGTTCTAGTCTCTCCAGACACTGGTCAACTTCTGAAACTAGTGACTCAGATTTTTCTTTAAGAAGCCTGTAGAACAATTAGTATATATTATTAACTGGACAAATATGAAAGAGTAAATTCTTTAACTAATCAGTACCTGATTGGTAGATCAAATCCAGAACCTTGGAGTGCATTTAAAAGAATGATGGCTTCATCTGCTCGCTCAGACAAGCTTGCAGCTCTGATAAAGCAAGTCCATATTCGATGGTCCGGTTCTATGCCTGCTTCTTTCATCTCTGTGAGTTTTTCAATGCCAGCACTAAAATTCCCTTTTTTGAGATATGCATCAATAACAGAACTATAAGGTAGAGTATCCAGAACCACTCCAGTTGTTTTCAGGTTTTTAAGGACATTCTCAGCTTCCTCAGGGTGCCCAGATTCACCGTAAGAAACCATAAGCAAATGCATAGTGGAAGTCGTGGGCTCTATCCCTGATTCTTTCATCATGGCCAGTAGATTTTCAGCTTTCAGATGATCACCAGAAGTTCTATACATTTTCATCATTAAATGATAAAAAGCACGGTCCAGTTTATAACCATCTGATCTAAGCTCTTCAAAAAGTTCCTCTGCCTGTTCATACATGCGTTGCTTACCGAATGCAGTGATCAAGCTTCTGTATGTGTCCAGCTTAGGTTCCAGACCAAGGCTTCTCATCTTATTCATCAATGAGAAACCTTCTTCTGGTCTACAGTCTCTGCAGTACATTATAATTAATGTATTATAAGTTTCTTCATCTGGTTTGAGATCAGCATCTTTAATCTTCTGGTAAATCACACCCATGCTCTTAAAATCATTAATACTTAAATACAATTTCAGAATGGAATTGCAAATCTGAAGATCAGGCTTAAAACCTGCCTCTTCCATTTCACATAACATGGTTTCTACATCCCGTACTCTTTTGCATTTGCACAGCAATCTAAGCATTATTCTATAGAGATGCATGGTAGGAAAATAACCAGCAGCTTTCATCCCATTGTATATTTTCTGTACCTCAAATACGCTTCCTGCCTGAGCAAATGCTTCAAGTGTCAAAAGAATAGAACTTTTACTAATCTTTAATCCCATGTCTTGCAGTTCCTGGATTACCACATAAAGCTCATTCAGCCTCCCATCAACAATCAAAGCCTGTAATAAACCATTTACAGAATCTACAGTCGGAGAAGGGCCATCTCTCATCATTGTGTTAAAAATAGCTCTAGCTCTTTCGTAACAACCACTGAATGCATAAGCATGTATTAGAGCATTCCACACTTTCCTATCCACTTTTGAACATCTTTGCTTGAGACCCCCTACCAAGCTTTCTGCTTTTTGCCATATCTTTAACTTCCCATACGTTTCAACGATATCAATGTAAACAGACACATTATTATCAAGTATAATACCGTTTTTCTCTGCATGATACAACAACTGGTGGGCTGTCTCAGGTAAACCCATTCTACAGTAGACAGACACCATAGCTTGATACAGACATTCAGATGGCTCAACACCATTGAATCTCATGTCAGAGAAAATCTGAGAAGCTACGTCAAAGAGTTCATTCTGTATAGATTCCTGAATAAGAGATTCATACACGGTACAACTTCTAAATGAACCAAGTCCTCCTTTACTTCTGTATTCCTCCAAGGCTGCATCGAACTTTTTAGCCTTGCAAAGTATAATGATGAGTGCTTCTGTGATCATTTGAATATCATCTGGAGCACGTTCTCTCAAGAATTCAAGAAGTTCACATGCTTCTGAATATCTAGCAGATGAGCTATACGAACTCATGATAGACAAAAATATTTCATGATCCAATTCAAAGCCATTGCTGATGGCAACTCTCAACATTTTAGCAGCATGATCATAACACCCCCCTTTAACGAGTACAGATGAAATAATTTGTGGATTCATGCCTCTCAGTTTTTCCATATCTTCAATAATTCTGTCAATAACATCCCACATGTTTTCCTTCACAAGTGCATTCACCATGACCTCATAGAGACCATTATCTGGTGCAAAACCTTCGCGAATCATTTCATGATACATCCCCATAGCCTTTTTCATCTCATTGAATCTCAGAAAGAAATCCAACATGACTGAATAAGCTAGATTATCAGGTTTGATCCCTGACCTACGCATGCAATTGAATGTCTCTTCAGCCTCTTCTCGCCTACCAGCCTTGGTATAAGCACAAATCAAAGCACTATACGTGTGCAAAGTAGGTTTAACTCCCGCATCCAGCATTTCAGACATCACATTTGCAGCTTCCTCGACCTTACTCGCTTTCCCAAGTGAATCTATCAAAACAGTATAAGTAACCGCATCAGGATTCCTACCAAAAGACTTCATGTCTCTATAAAGCTGCAGTGCTTGATCATGCCGGCCTTGCTTCCCATACATGTGTATGATAGTATTGTATGTCATCTCGTCCTTGCCAAATCCCTTGTTCACCATCTCTTCACAAATTTCCCTCACCTTTTCTATATTCCCTTCTCTGGAAAAAGCATACAACAAGGAATTATAAGTCACAGCATCTGGGAGAAATCCTTTAGACTCTAACTCTTTGAACAGTTCCTCAGCTTTCCTGGGACGCCCGCATCTACCACACACCGAAATCATAGCATTGTAAGTCCACAGGTCAGGTTGACACCGGTGAGACTCCATGTCGCTGAAAACCGCCATGGCTTCCTCCAAATTAGATTCCCTTGAACAAGCACTTATGAGGGTATTGTATGTTATTATATCAGGCCTAATTCCTGACCTTCTCACTTCATTCAAAAGCTGAAGAGCCAAATTAGGCTCCATTGCACCACTCTTCATCCTTGCATTGATCAGAGTATTGAAACTCACAAGATCAGGCACACATCCTCTCTCACGCATTAAATCAAGCAGCTCCTTTACCTTTTCGAAGCGACCACTGCGCGCATACACACCCATCATAGAATTGTACACTTGAACCGTGTCCCCTACACTTGACTCGGCCCTCGTGAAGATTTCAACAGCAAGTGCTTCTTGATTGGCCTTTCCCAACACACCCAAAATGGTTGCAACCATTCTCGCATTGGGAGCATACCAGTGCCGCAAATTCAAGCACTCGTAGAGTTCAAGCGCGCGTTGCCAGTTCTGCTGACCCACCCACTTCACCACAAAGCAGAAATCGGTTGGTGTCATCTGAACTCTGCGTTCTTCCAACACACCGGCCACAAACTCCTCCGACTTCAACGCCAGAATCGTGTCTGTCAAGTACTTCACTCTCTCCCTCCAATTTTTGTCCCTTTTCAGCGCCAACTTGTTCATCTTTTTCACCCTCGTCCTGCTGCGTCTCCCCAAGGCTTCTTGGGCCTCGTCGTCGTTCACAACAATGCGACCCGGTTTTGGGGGTTCCTCTGGGGTGTCGAAAGGTTGAGTTCTGGCGGGGAAAATATCGTCTGGGGGCAATTGGGTGTGCGTGGAAGAGTAGGTTTCGGAAAGTTTGAGGTGGGGCCATCTGATTGAAGGAGAAGCTCTGGCGTAGACGAACTTGACGGCCTTAACGGCGTTGGGTTCTGAAGAGGAATCGGTTTCAGTGTCACGGGAAGCAGTAGAAGGTGAAGAAGAGGAAGGAAGTGCAGCAGGTTTGGGCGGAGGGTTCGAATGTGGTCGTGGAATTGAGGGAAAACTTAGAACTTGAGAACCTGAGACTGAGACAGACATGTTTGTCTCACTGTGTCTGTTGCAAGAGCAACTTACTCAGGTCATGTATGACACACTGTACATTCATTCGGGTTTCGTAAAATGCAACATTTATGGTTTGAGTTGTTATGAGAAATGCGAAAGATTGGAGAATAGCAGAAAATGTGTTGAAGAACTGAATCACAGTTTTAGAACCACTTCTTCACTGTTTGTTATCCAGGAAAAAAGATATTTTGATATTTGTGAAGTTAATGGCTGAGTTTAATAAAAAAGGTTAGTCTTTTACTTCATGACAAACTGAAATTTAAATCTCCTTTAGAAAAGGTTTTTCACATGTTTAGTATTTGGCATTTAAAAATATGTATAGATTACAACAATTAATCAAATAAAAAATCTAAATATTATGAAAAAATGTTCATTAGTTATTTGCTAATTGAATTTCGGAACTATTATCATTTACAATAGATTGAAGATGAGTTCTAACCCAAAAAAATGAAATTGATAGGAATTCACCAAAAAGATTATTAGAAAAACAACTAACAATGCAACACTAAGCACGATGGTCTTTGTTGGTGCCAGCAACCTCTCTGCATTGATGTTATGCTCCAGAAAGGTCGTGCGTTATTTGTTTTTCAAACGTTGTCTGTTGCGGAATCTTTGTACTTCAAATGCAGAACCAGAAATCTTACCCAGTAAAATTGATGCAAAGATACGTGCTCTTACCACACAAGGCAACATTGAAGAAGCTCTTTCACTTCTTTACACACACAGTTCTCTGTCCCTTCAAACCTATGCCTCTCTGTTACATGCTTGTGCTCAGAAGAAGTGCCTCCAACATGGCATGGCTCTGCACCATTACATGCTGCAGAAATACCCCACAATTCAAAATGACCTTTTTCTCACCAATCACATCCTAAACATGTACTGCAAGTGTGGCCACTTATCCTATGCCCGCTACGTGTTTGACCAAATGTCTCGCAGAAACATTGTTTCCTGGACTGTTCTCATTTCCGGGTATGCCCAATCTGGCCTAATCAGAGAGTGTTTCTCTCTCTTCTCTGGTTTGCTGGCTCACTTTCGCCCCAACGAATTTGCTTTTGCAAGTTTGCTTAGCGCCTGTGAGGAGCGTAACATTGAATATGGCACACAGGTACATGCAGTTGCTTTGAAAATTTCTTTGGATGCCAATGTATATGTTGCAAATGCTCTTATTGCAATGTATAGCAAGCACTCTGGCTCCACCGCAGGTTATGATGGGAGAGCGGATGATGCGTGGACCATGTTCAAGTCAATGGAATTCCGAAATCTTATATCTTGGAATTCAATGATTGCAGGTTTTCAACTTCGTGGACTTGGGGACAAAGCCATTCGCCTGTTTACACACATGTACTGCAATGGAATTGGGTTTGATCGTGCCACGCTGCTCAGTGTCTTTTCTTCACTGAATCAATGTGGTGCTTTTGACAACATTAACGTGAATCTCAGGAAATGTTTTCAATTGCACTGTCTGGCTGTTAAAAGCGGTCTCATTACAGAAATTGAAGTGATAACTGCATTGATAAAATCCTATGCAAATCTTGGAGGTCCCATTTCTGACTGTTATAGGATCTTCAATGATACAAGTACCCAACTGGATATTGTGTCATGGACTGCACTTATTTCTGTGTTTGCAGAACGTGATCCTGAGCAGGCTTTCCTTCTTTTTTGTCAGCTTCATCGTAAAAATTATTTTCCAGACTGGTATACATTCTCCATTGCCTTAAAAGCTTGTGCATATTTTGTTACAGAACAACATGCCATGTCCGTTCACTCACAAATAATTAAAAAAGGGTTTCAGGAAGATACTGTCCTTTGTAATGCCTTGATACATGCTTATGCGAGGTGTGGCTCGTTAGCTTTGTCTGAACAAGTATTTGATGAAATGGGCTACCGTGATTTGGTTTCTTGGAATTCAATGCTCAAGTCTTATGCCATACATGGGAAAGCTAAAGATGCATTGGAGCTCTTCCAGCAAATGGATGTCTGTCCTGATTCAGCTACCTTCGTTGCCCTTCTCTCAGCTTGTAGTCACGTTGGACTGGTTGATGAAGGAGTGACATTGTTTAACTCTATGTCTGTTGATCACTGTGTTGCTCCTCAACTAGATCACTATTCCTGCATGGTTGACCTTTATGGAAGAGCTGGAAAGATAATTGAGGCTGAGGAGTTGATACGTAAAATGCCAATGAAACCTGATTCTGTGATTTGGAGTTCATTACTTGGATCTTGCCGGAAGCATGGTGAGACTCTCTTAGCCAAATTAGCAGCTGAGAAATTTCAAGAGTTGGAACCAAACAATTCAATGGGGTATGTGCAAATGTCAAACGTATATTCCTCTGCCGGTAGTTTTACAGAAGCTTGTTTGATTAGGAAGGAAATGAGTAACTATAAAGTAAGAAAAGAACCAGGATTAAGTTGGGTTGAGATTGGGAAGCAGGTTCATGAATTTGGCTCTGGTGCTCAATACCATCCGCATAAAGGGGCCATATTAAGCCAGCTTGAGATATTGATTGGAAAAATGAAAGAGATGGGTTATGTGCCGGAGCTTAGCTTAGCCTTATATGACACCGAAGTTGAGCACAAAGAAAACCAGTTGCTTCATCACAGTGAGAAGATGGCATTGGTATTTGCCATAATGAATGAAGGAAGTTTGCCTTGTGGTGGGAATGTCATTAAGATAATGAAGAATATTCGTATTTGTGTTGACTGCCACAACTTCATGAAATTAGCATCACATCTATTTCAGAAGGAGATTGTTGTTAGAGATTCAAACCGATTTCACCACTTCAAATATGCAACATGTTCTTGCAATGACTATTGGTAAAATACGGCCTGCATTTTCCCAATGACTGATATAACTATTTGTAGCTCAATACCTGCATTTTTCAGCTAGATCCAACTGTGTCTGAATGGTGGAAACTTTGGGTCTAGTTTCTTTAGTTGAGGAAGCAATCAATGCAATTGTATGGAGAACATCGAAAAACAGTTCTTCATTCCTCATATTTATCAGAACGGAGTAATTACATAAGGTGATTATTCTGAGTTTTTAATCGAATAATGTCATAAATATCTTAATAGAGTGATGTTTTGTTGTGTATTTATTAGAACATTATTGATCTCAGCAGCATATGGGCAAAACGTGCCTATTTGCTGCTTTCTGATTTTCAATTGTAGATATTGTAATAATAAATATAAAACAAATGTAAATTGTTTAAATTGCTAACACGCAGACTTTTTACGTGTTGTACATTTCTGGGGTATAACCATCTATTTAACTTTATTGATTACTTTTTAATGATTGTTTGTTGAACCTTAATTGCTAGTGTAGTGAGTACTGCAATCAAAACACTATCAAAATATAAATTTTATTTGAATGATCACACGCACAACTTTGTGCGAGAAATCAAAACCAACACACATGAGCAAGAACGAAATGTAGAAAAATCTTGAAAATAAGTGGAAAAATCAGTAAAAAAAATTCAAATGAGTAGAAAATTTAAACAGACAAATAAATATTAAAATGGATGGAAACATAGAGTAAAAAATGAGTTAAAAAAAAAGAGAAAACATGTAAAATGAAAATATTCGGGAAAAATCATGCAAATGATTGAGAAAAATGGACAAAGAACAAATTGTTAATTATCTCTCCCTTTAAGTGTATAGAAAATACTAAAATTTTCTTATAAATAGTGAAATTTTATTTATTATTAATTTTAAACTTTTCATCTCGTATACATAACGTTATAATATCATTTACTATTTATTGTTAAACTATACCTTTTTGTTTTATTAGTATTACATTATAATACTAACAATAAATATTGTAGATAGAGAGGGAAAAAATAGTTTAGAAAAATAATTTTATGTCTAACTTTTTTTTCCACCGCAATCTTGACGGATAACATCTTTCAATGCATGTTTACTAACTAAACCAAAGAAATATTGGTGCGGTGAATGCATTCTAACACAAACTATGGTTTGGGGTTTCTTGAATCCCAACTAGAAAACAAATTGTATAGCAGCAATCATCATTAACTTACCCACAAAAAGACATAGCAATTATGAATAACGTAAATCAAAACCACAAATCAAGATCCAGAAGGGTACAAATTAAAACACACTCCATTGTAAGTAAGAATGATTACAATATTGACAAATAAGGTAATGCCATGGCATATGTTGTTTCACTGGTCTTTCAATGTGTAAAAAGGGTACATATGACACAAAAAGAGTAATGTAACTAAGCATCACAAGCACTCAATTTTTATATACAAATGGCTATATGCTATTGTTCTAGTTTTTTTTTTTTTCCAGAAGAGAACTAAGAAGGTAAAACTGAGAAGAAACACGATAGTGTATAACTTCATCACTGTTTGGAATCAGGTTGCATTGTCTGGATTGGTGGAGCTGTAACTACAGCTAGCTTCAAGTTTGTGGATTCACTATTCCCAGATCTTTCGCATATCTCACGATACTCTTGACAAATGGCACAGGGATGACAGCAAAAATGGGTAACAAAATCACCACATGGTGCTTCCTGCACAAGGCAAGAACATCATTATAGCATATACAATCATCACTGCCATTAGTTTTATGAGACAACCAAATGTTCAATCATCAGTCTCTTCAAAAAGTGTTAAAAAGTAAATTTTAAACCTAATTCAATAACTCAATTCTATAAAATCAACTTTTAAGGTAAGATTTGCGACCACCGGTGAGATTTGCAACCGCTGCCTGATCTCTAGTTAATATAGTTAAATACAAATTCCAGGCCAGAGGTTGCAGAGAATTGTCAAAAGTTTCAAACACTAACAACAATGGGAGAAAATGTAATAAGAATTCATGTAAAGCACAGTTGTAATAGCATTACCGGTAAATTATACTTTGATCTTAAGGCCTTGCGATAGCCACAGGCATAACACGAAACAAGGCATCCCGGTAAACCCAAAAACAAGCCATCAGTTAATAAGCAGCAGGCTGTATTAACCACACTCCATAATATACAGTGCGTAACACATGATCCCAGGAAAGTTCCAGAACCCAGAATTTCAGCATTCTTCCCAAAGAGAAAGCAAGGACAAAGACAACCTATACAACCTGCACAGATGATAAATGTTTGCAGCCAATCAATTTAGATGATAAATAGCATTATCATGAATGTACAAAAAAGTTCATGAAGAGCAAGACAACACTAAAAGTTCACATAATTATGATGTTTAGTGTGGGCAAGACAACAAACACAATATAAAGGTTAACATTGTGCTACAAACAAAAAAAATTAAGAGCTTTTTCATCATGATCCTCATTGTTTCCTGTGTGCTGTTCTTAATTTCTCAGTTGGATGCTAAGATTTCATTGACATAATCCCTCATCCTGGTTAGAACCATCATCACAAGCAGCAACAATAGTATTAACCTTCTATCATTGACAATACACTAACAAAAATTAAGATCATGTGTCATAATTTCATAAACCAACCGTAACTGATCTCATTATTGTATCCTAATACGACCTTCAACCTCCTTCAATATTCCTTTTATGTTTTCTACCTTTAGTCAAAATTTTCAACAGTTAAGCTGTTATACATTTATAGTAGTTTAACTGAACACCTACAAAAATAACATGAAAATAATCCAATAAAGATAGAAAATAAAAGCTTAATAATGTAGCCTAAAATAATCCTCTCAGGGTTTTGAAGAAAGAATACTATCCAGCTATACAGAAAATGATTTTATCACAGAATAAAGAGAAATTTCCATATTCAGAGAACATATACAGAGTAAAACAAAGGGAGGGTGTAATAAAATGAATATGATACAAAGTTAAAACCCAAAACCAGCATTTTGAAACTAGAAGATAGATGTCTTTTATACATTATCAACAAATCATTGTAGACAACATCTTCAAATATTAAGTTTTGTTATTTATTATCCATGTTGTGATAATAAAATTGTTCATTCATTGCAAAAAGTACAATATAGATTTTATAATTACTAAATTAGTTCTAATTTCCATATCAATCAACATTTACTTAATATTTTCCTAAAAAATCCTGTGTATTGCATGGGTCAAAATACTAGTATGATACAAAGTTAAAACCCAAAACCAGCATTTTGAAATTAGAACTATGTAACAGAACAGCTGTGATCCTTTTATTTGTCATAGAGAACAACAGAAACATGATGTTGTGAAGTTCATGCTATGTGCTAGTTACAGAAAGCAGCCTTATGTGGTATTAACTACACAACTCCATTTTAATTTTATGGTTAAGATACGCAAAAAATAGTCTCCACCTAATGAACTCTCTAATATTTAAAATAAATGATACTTATCATGATTACGATCAAAGGAACACAGACACAACCAAATTTCCTCAAAACATAGTCAAGAGGCACCTTTGTATTAAATGAGGTCACAGGGTAAGGAAGTAGCATACAACTCTGCGTATCATCGAAACAAGCACAGATTCCAGAAGACCACTGAGGCTGCATTTGGTTTGATCCATTGCTATCAGGATGTTGTTCATCACGCTGAAGCGGAGAGACATGAACTACCTCTGAATCTGACTGCCCCAAAGGTATGTAAGCAGGTGGCACATAACCGTGCTGGTTCTTCATATTGCTTCTATAAAAATCAACAAATCAATCAAATTTCTTCCAATAATTCTCTAAAAGCATTTTATCAACATAAATTAGGTAAGACAGCGTGAAACCGATAAACCCCAGCTCGATCGCATCCAACCCAGGACGAAAAGCTCCAAAATTTGATTAAAAAGACAAATTTAGCATCAACCCAGTTGAAATTCAAATTATCTTCGATAAAAGATTAAAAAATGCGCCCCGTTAGTTCTCATTGCAGATTTATAGCACCTCAACAATGAACAAACACTGTAAGCTGAGTTTTCATTGTGATTTTAAAGCAAAGGCATAAAATTGGGCGAAATCAGATCTGACCCAAATGTTCGTTCTTACAAAACACAGACATCGGTAATCTAAGGAAGGGTGAATCGTTGACGAAGAAAAAAAGAAATAGGTTTACCTTGGAAGGTTGAGAAAGAGAAGCAATCGAGTAGAACTAAAATAGTGAGTTTTTCTTGCAGGGATGATAAAACCCAAATCTTTCTGTCTTTTCTTCACACCCGCATGGTTTTTTTTTTCTTTTCTTTGTATATAAAACAAACTATCATTAAAAGAAGTACCAGGAAAGTGTAATTGACGTAAATGTCTAATTTAGGTTTTTATTGTAATAATAGATATATCAATTTTTTAATTACATTACTATTTTTTATCATCATAAAAAGTGTACTTACACATGCAAAATCTCATTCATTATAAAGTTATTTTTTTCTAGTTCTCTTATACAAAATGTTAATTTTTGGTAGAGCTCCCAAAATGGTTTAGAATTTGATAGTCAATTTAGCTCATCATGCATTCAGATCTGGTTGGGTTGAAACTTTTTTACAAATTTAAATATGGGTTGATTTTTGACCCGACCCACCTAGAACTCGATTCACCCGGATTGAACTCGTGGTGAGCTTTATTGGTTCACCAATCCGCAAATAAAGGATCACACAAATATTTTTTTTTTAAATTAGACTCTGCACTTGTGTCAGATTAGGTTGTTTTTTTTAACCAACATATAGATAATTTGTATTTTTGTAATTTTAGTTTGTATTTGGATTGTATTAAAATTTATTTTGATTTTAATTATAATTATATTTTAGTTTTGACCAAAAAAATAAAAAAAATGTATTTTTTTAATTAAGTGAACACGTGAGCCAACTCGTTTAATTCACCAATCTGTGGTAAACCAGATCGGATTCAAATTTTGTTGGCTCGTTAATAAATAAGCCAAGTTGAATTAACTTCCTAAGTGATAACTCCTGAGGAATCGAGCCAAGTCGGGGGTCGAAATATCCATTTTTACGGTTCTAATTTGTAGAGATTTAACAAACAGTTGGTGAAGTAAGCTTGAGTGAATTGCGCGACCAAATCAGAATAAGCGCACTAACGCTCTGTTCGCTTCTAAAGACTTACTATAGACGCAGATGGGAGAGCGAGTGATACTCATATTCGTTTCTACAGATTATTGTTCATATGTTGCGATGGATTTGGGAGAGATACCCAAATCTTCATCCTCCTAGTTGAATAGATTTGAATATAAACATCTTGCAGTTACTAAATTAACCTTTACTCTTTTATTTTTACATACCTTGCTTTACTGTGTATTGGCAGTACAAAAGATTACGGAATTCAGAGGGAGAATGTTTGAAGACTACTTTGGTGTATTGCAAATCTAATAGTCCATGAGGTACATACCATTAGAAGGGATCAAATCCCATATTTATTGGATCGACTCTGTGTAAAGTAAAGAGGGATTCGATCCTATTTTTACGAAAATTTGATCCTCATTGTTTTCAAACATTATTAAAAAATAATATCAAAAAATATTATTTTATTAATTTATATAATTAAATTTTTCAATCTTAATGGTAAAAAATAACAAAATAATTATAACTTATACAAATATCAATTTATATTATTTATTATACAAAGGACAATATAATAATTTATCTATTACTTGTATTAAAACATTCTTTTTAATTTATCGCATCAATCAAATTACTCACAAACTTTACAATTAAATCTACTCACTATCACCTCTAAATATCTTAAAAAAAAAAAACAATACAAAATTCACTCTCAAATCTATTCAAATTCATCTACTCTTTCTCTCTCAAATCCATCTATTTAACTAAACACAGCCTAAATCTATCGATTTAATCCTGATTGATAATCAGAATTAATTTTAATTATTCCATTAACATATTTTTATTTATGGCGTTGATAGTTAATAGGTATAATACATTTCTATAAATAATCATGAATTATAAATAAATAGTATCATTTAGTTCTATAAATCTTCCTCAAATCAATATATTTTCGGATTTTATTCATTCACTGTAATCGCTAAAGTTATGTAGTTCTTCTACTTTTATTCCTTTGTTCTACCTGCATCATTTTGAATCATCCATCACCATGATTTCTTCCACCATTCTTCACTCATACCCCTCTTTCAAATTTCACCCTTTTCTCAAACACCCTTCTCACGCAATTCCCCTCAAACCCTACCCACCCATTTCCAATTTCAGGAACACCAACCACACCTGCAAGGCGCTCTTCACCGACGATGCCCCCTTCGCCGCCGCAATCGGCGCCTGCATGTTCACCTCTCTGCTTCTTCCCGTCGCTGCTTCCCCGGAAGATGACGAAGACGCCGACTCCGCCGCCACCACAACCGACGCAAGGCTCGCCGTCATGGGGATTCTAAGTTTCATCCCTTATTTCAATTGGCTCGTATGCACTCTTCTTTCTTCTTTCTCAATTCTTCCATTTTTCGTTATCAGTGATACTGTCATCACAATCTTCACTTTTTTTGCAGAGTTGGGTTTTCGCGTGGCTCGATACTGGCAAACGACGTTATGCTGTCTACGCACTTGTTTATATGATTCCTTATCTCAGGTTCCTTTCTCATTTCTTGTAACTTGTATTTCTTTCTCTTACACTGCGCGTACTCTGTTCTTTACAATTGCTATCAAATGCTAATTAGAACTTTTAACCATTTACTCTATGGTTCTGTGTGGATTAACTTCTCTTTTATTAAAGAAGAAAAATAACAAGGTAAAATGAAATTGAGTTTCTCTTTCAAATTTAAATTATTTAAATTATGTTAAACAATTGAGATGATAAGTTTATTCGGGTTATGCAAGAAGTTAAATTCATTTTTATCTTGTTTTTTTCTCTTCTTATCCGAACAGGATATTTGTATTATTCACTTGATGCATGGCCAGAGAACAATTAGTATCCCCAAAGAGCATTTGATTAGTAGTGTTACTTTGATTTGTAGTGTTACTTCTATGCGAGGTTTTGATTTTACTTGATAATGGTTGTAATTCATCAGGTCAAACCTATCACTGTCGCCTGAAGAAAGTTGGTTGCCTATTGCTAGCATTTTATTCTGCATCGTTCACATTCAGGTTCGAGCTCATCATCATGCTTTTATTTTATGTACATTTCCCACGCCATGCCAGTTACAAGTCTTGGATTTCTCGACTGAAATTTGATTTCACAATTGAAATTTTGGCCGCAAAAATTTGTTTTAGAACTTGACTAGACTTGAAAATATCTAGTGCTAAAACTCTGGCTTATACCAACCATGTTGTAGCTCATGTTGTTTTCATATTGATTAGAATAATTAACATTGCAGCTGGAAGCAAGCATTAGAAATGGAGATATTCAGGGGTTTCAGCTATTCAGGAATGTCGCAGATCAGCTATCATCAAATAATAGGAAAAAAAGTCATGTGAATCAGCATCAAGAAATGACTGAGGAGGTGCTCTTTTTCTGTGTTAACATAGTAACTTTTTGCAAATAAGTTGTGTATTTTTCACTGACATTGATTGCAATTGTTCTGAATTAAGGGAAGCAAGAAGGAAAAGAAGAACCTGCCACATACCCAAGAACGATCAAGAGATATTGGAGGTTGGGAAGATTCACAGATACCTTTGCAACCCCGTCAGCACTTGAATGAAGACTTGGACGATGATGACAAAGAAAGAAGCAAGCACTGAACTTGGAAAATTCAGTCAAGTATCAAGCCAAGTTCTGGTACCCCTGAGCTGTTTGTTTAGTTTTTTGAGGCGTTTCAATGAAACTATAGCATTGTCTTAATTTATGTTGCTCAGTTTTCATGTTGGCATCATGAGATGAATTCTTTCATGGCTGGTTTTACTGGATGATATTGAAGGTGCCATATATAGACAACAAGAATATTGTATACTTATTCTTCTTCCACCTCACTTTTTCTCAAAAATTTTTCCTTTCTTTCGTCTCATTAATTCGGTGATGTCTTTTACAGTTTTCTTTTTGTAGAATTTATTGTGATGAACAGTTGAATTTATTGTGATGACTACATAATACTATGTCAGAGATTATGCATTGGAAAAGCCGTGTACTTTTCTTCTACTGCAACTATATCCTATATCCAGCTGTTATAATTGCGGTTTCCATTGGTTTGTATCAATCTGTCAGAGCAAGAAAATCCGATTGAAACTAAGTAGTTGATTTCATTTGGTTTAATATTTGGGGTCCAGATCTAAACTAAATAAATCTAAATTTTATTAATCTTGCTATAGCTCAAGAGTTTACTAAGTGTGAACATTGGATGTGTAATGTGTTTGACTTTAGTTAGTTGTAGATTATGTTATAATATTATAGATTATTATTAGTATTGTTATATTTAAAAATATTTGAAAAATTAGAAAAATAGACTCATGATGGATTGTGTCAATTTCGTAATTGAGTGTAAAGTTATTTTACAAAAAACCACCAGACAAATTTTGGCTTCATTCTCATTTTTCAATCCTTTCATCTCGTATTTGCATGAAAATTAATCTAGCGTGAAAAGTAATCTAGCATGAAAATATCTTGACTGTTTAAGATAGTGTTAATAATTGTTTCCATATAAATAATTATAATAATATGATTGAAAAAAGTTTGTTAAAAATTACAGTAGAAAGAATAGAAAGTGAGAATAAACGTATTTTATTCTTACAAAACAAATGTAAATCAAGATATCTAAACTTCTTAAAACAAAGGTAAATCGATCGAATCTTATCGATAAGTTTAAAATTAAATTAAAATAAATTTTTAATGACTTTTATATTATATTAAAAATTAAATTTAAATTTAAATCATTCATTCATTAGTTTAATGATTTTTTTTATCTAAAATAAAAATATTATGTCCAATAAAAAATCACCATATTTAATTTACGTACAGAATAAGAAATTGGGAATGAATTTGAATGAGACAATTGGCATGACAGCACCATTGATAGCAATTGATAAATTAAATTGTTGATGACGACGTAGTGCTACTTCCCAGACCAACCTTCAAAATTAGATTTATATTTCCTTTTTGCTAAGGGCATAAAATGTCATTGAAACCAATTTTTGTCTTTAACATAAGAACTTAGTCTAATATTTTTTCTTTTTATAAAAAATGATTTAATGAATAAAGAACTTATTTTTTACAAGCTAAAAGAGAATTAGCTGAGTCTATATATAAGATGCCCTAATTAAGAGTGTCTTGGTCAATGCTTTGATGAAAACCAGAAGTAAATATATTTAACCAAAAACTGAGTTGAATATATTCTTATTAAAGTGAAATAGAAGGTGTTCCCTTGAAACCTTCTTGAAGATGTTTTCATTAAAATTGGAGTGAAGTAACTCTAAATAAGACCTTGCAAAAAAAATTAAACAAAGTTGAACATACTTTAACCAATATTGATTATCTAAACTAAGTTAAAAAATATTTTAGAGATAAATTTAATAAAAAGCATTTTTCAAATAATTTTATTCTTCACATTTTATGGACTAAAAGTCCTAGAACTATTACAGTGGCTAACTGAAGTTATAGGATTTAAGGTAAAAATGGAACCTAGGCTTGTTTACAGCCATTAATTATAATTATAGCAAGCATGCAGTAGTTATATCTTGACTATTTTAACCACTATATATCCCAAGAAATTATATTAATACTATACTAATAAATGACATAATTTGACAAAAAAAATACATACTATAAAAAAAAAAAAAAAAAAAATAGGAACCTATAAAATAATAGGACAAAATTGAAAAGAAAATAGTATAAGAGTAAGAAATAAATGCATAATCAATATACAAATTGAAACATTAACTAATTTCATTAAAGTTTGCTGCTGGTCCCTATATTTTCTTTTTCTAAACTGTCATTGTCGAAAAATGTTGTAACCAAAGGTCAAAGATTAGTTAAAATTGGGCTACTTTAGAAAAATTATTACATAAAATAAAAAGTAGTTAAAATTTACTTACAAACATATTTTTTGTTTGTTTAATGGGGACACTGGAGAGTAATAATATTATGTTGATGTTTTTCTATTCGGTCCTTGGGATTCGACTTCTCAACTCCATTTATTATAATGATAACCGAGAAAGTTACAGGTAACTCTAATGCAAAATGTGATAACCAACAAAAACCGATAACGTTGACCTTTTATGGTTTTAAATGATACCTAGATTTTCAACAAAATCTTTAAATGCTTCCTCTTCCAAACTTTTATTTCAACTCGGTACATACAACATTGATTATTACATTTATAAACTAAAATTTTCTCATATAACAATTTTATAAAGTGTATTATTTAGCTAAAAAAAGAAAAAGTTACAGGTTCGAAGAAGCATAATTCATGTTATCTTTGATGTGGAAAAAAATATATATATTGTAAAAGAAGAAGAGGAAATGAGACGATATATTTATGAGTAAAAGCATAGGCATAAGTGTGATATATAAAGTAGCATGAAAACAGAGAGAAGAAACATACATGATTATGCATAAGGTGGTTCATGGGTAGCTAGATAGAAGGTAGTGGGTAAATTTACAAAACCAACCACTTACTCACTCACTCACACAACCTTGACAAGTGTTGTGTTGTGTCTGTCTTTTATTTATTTTGTATTACTAATAATATAATGTCTTAAACAAAGGTTTTGGTTGGTTGGTCGGTTGAGTGCAGTTGGTGTTCAAGGAAGAGTGTGAGGCTTCTCCAAGTCCTCCAGACTGGTGGGGCGGAACCAGGCCTTCTCCTCCAGCACATCAGAGTGGAAGGGGCGTTCTCCGCCGCCGGTGGTGGAGGTCGGAGGAGTAGCAAGGTGGTCGCCGGGAGGCCCAAATACCCCAGTTTGTGGGTGTGGGGCCCAGTACTTGCCGGATTGAGTGGCGTGGATCACATCGTCTGGAACAGGTCCAGACTGGATCTGATCATCAGGGTTTTTGTCGTATAGTGAGCTGCTGCTGTATGCTGCTCCTCCACCTGCTTTCCTGCTTCCATGCATTACAATATACAAATTACGTAAATTACGTTATTTAGTATCAAATGATTTTTTTTATAATATTTTTTAAAATAATGAATGATAAATGTGACTAAATTTATAAAACAAATACAGTTTTGAAACATAGCAGCGTAGTAAATGTACATTAAGTACATTAGGCAGCACGTGGCAGTAATGGTATGTAGACGATGGTTAGGTGTCGAAACAAAAAGGTGGAGAAGCACGTGATGGGTATATATGAGCCTATCAAGATTTGGACCACCAACCGACCCGATTAAAGTATTCACCACGCATTTTCCACGCCTTCTTCTTCAAGACCCATTCTAAACTTTTATCATAATTGTAATGTAGGACATGACTCGTAAATTTAAACAAAAAAAATAATATAAAAAATGCATGATAAGTAAAATAAATTTTACATGCTGGTAGGTGAATAAAGAAAAAATAGATATTAAAAAAACACGCTTCGAATTATAGATCATTCAACCCGAAGGTAAGAGTTGGACAGGTTGATACAGATAATAGTAACACCATCAAAAATGTTTTTTTTAGCAGGCAGTACAATGGCATCATATAAAAATAAAAAACATAAAATTATTGAAGCATGGAACTCGCGTCTGATGTGTACGTGGAAACTACAGCTAAGCTGCTCTTACAGCTAAATAATTCAAAAATTAATTAATTACGAATTTGTGTTTAAACCAATCTCTAATGAAGAAAGGGAAAAGAAAAAGAGAAAAAGTTCAAAGTTCTTTTAGATAGTGGTTGTATATCAGAATAAGTATCACTTTTAGATAGCAAATATTACCCATTGAATTAAAAGACCAAACATAAAAATTGAGCTTGTGTGTCAAAATATGCGTGCATAAATAACAGTGGCAGACAGTGTAGACATACCAATACCTAAGGTACAAATACAACAGACATTACTTAGTGGAAAAGGCCCCGAATATAAAAGAAAATGAAAGTTGCAAAAATATAGAACCATAAGTAATAACGACAAAAATATTTAGAGCTATTTTAATTTTTTTAGTCGCACGAATACAAAACTTTGAAGTGTGTGTTTGTTTAAATAAAATACACATCACAAAGTTCAAATTAATTGAAAGTTACCCTCACTATGTACTGAGATTCCAAAGCTCCATCTAATCAGAAAACTACTCCCCCTAATTAAGAATTGACGTTCAGATTGTTAAAAAACAGGTTTTGCAATCTTAAGGGCATACTTAAAAATACTAATAAGTAGTACGAATAGAACGGCCTTTTACACAAAAGATAAAAAAGTTCCTGGCCAGATAGAAACAACCCAGGTCCCCTTTTCTAATTTTCCATCATCAATTAATAATAATTAAAAAATCAGACCCCACAGAGGCTAACCTTATCTTATCTTATATATTTTCCACGTCGATATATTTTCCATTCAAGTTAAATTAAAACCATGATAGACCAAAATGTCTATCTCAACAACAATTATCATATGGGTATGACTTAGTTAGGATAGGCCCTTCATTAAACCAATTGCAAGTCATAGTTTTTTTGAAAGCTAAAGGTAGATAATTTAGAAAAGTTCATATAATGTAGATTTAATAAAAATAATTAATATATACTTACAACATAAATAATAATAATAATAATAATTAAAAAAAAAAAAAACGAAGGCAAAATGTTGAAAAGTGAAAAGAAGCAATCAAGTTGATAGTTTCCCAGGGTACAAACACTCACGGAAAGGGACATGGTGGGGGGATTGAGGGGGATGAGTTGGAAAACAATTATCCTCATCCACTTTTCTTTGCTTTGTCTTTGGCCTCCATGGACTTGATATTTTCCGTTGTCAAATCATACGTTTCGTACACATCCAGAAAGATAAAAGATAATAGCGACCATGGATGAAGATGCCTTTCACTTTTGTTCCTTTCATATTATGCTGAATGCCACAGAAGGGGGAACGTAAAAAAAAAAAATTATGAACAAGGGGAAGGAAGATAGATCATCTCAGTACAGGACAACCCAAGATGGAAGGAGATATAGACATTCCACTAAAAATATTATAATAATAATAATAATAAAAATAATAATAATAATAATAATATTATTATTATTATTATATAGAAATTGGCAGCACACAAACCCAGAAGGCTAGATATGATGTCACCCAAAAAAAGTTTGGGAAGGAACCAGATAAGGAATGGGAAAGATTATGAACAGAACAATGAAAAAGTGAAAACCAGTGATAGGGATCAAGAAAAAGCAATTCTAGACGTAGGGGTAAGACAGTAACAGTTTCCAAACGGAACTCTTCTTTGCACGGTCGCCTACAAAAAAATCTTCCACCAAAAGGGGGAAATTATATACACGGAGTACAAAATAGGCGTTTCATCCAGAGATTTCCAGAATAATATACTACTAATTTTTTACTCCAAAAACATGAGAATATTAGAAAATGACACAGCGATCTCCAAAAGATTCACGGATTACTCAACACAGTAAAAACACTACCAACTGCAAATCAATAATCACCAGCATCCACAACTCAGATCACAAAATTTTCTCATAATCACCGTTTGAGGTTTAATTTGTACTTAATTAAGCATCATAATCTAAATAATGAGAGCAATTCAGCATGGAAAAAAGAGAGAAAAATTTAAAAAAAAAAGTACCTGGAAGATGGAGGAGGTGAAGGGGATTTTGAGGTCCAGATCCTGTTGGCGACGCGCTTCCCCAAGGCGGTGATCCCTCGGCTACTCGAATTGGCGGCCATACAATGAGAAGAACAGAGAGAAAAAACGAAAGAGAAAGAGAAAGGGTGTGTGCAGTAGTAGCTTGAGCTTGGTTTGTGTGGTAGTTGAGGATGCATATATTTATACACAAAAATTAAATTAAATAATAATAATAACGAGAAGGTAGACACACACAACACAAGAAAGATGGTGCCAATGCCGCTTCAACTTTTCGTACCTAACACGTACGCACAACGTAACAGTGTTCCTTAATCCCGTTCATTTCCTCGCCCACGCCGTTACTATTTTAGATACCATTCACGCCGTTATTCACATCGTATAAACATAATAAACTATTCTTCACCATCATTTTTAATTTTATTAAAACAATTTTTTATTTTATAAAAACATAATTATACAATTGTGATATAATTCCCTCTCTTAAAATAACTAAAATATTTTTAGGTTATTTTTTTAGTTGAATTAAAAAAAATGTTCGCATACGTCACACCATACTTGTAATTATTATAATAATAATAGTAGTCGTACTTAACCACATCTTATTTTATTACCTCTTCAGTACAACTTCTAAAATGCATAGCTTTACACGAATAATTTAATTGTAGTGGCATGACTGATTTAAAGACGAGATAAAAAATGAATTAAAGTGGAATAACTTTATAATCATTTTATAAATATTATGTAATAAAATTATTGAACTATTTTAATAGGAGAAGGAATATATACAGGTAATATTTTAGTATATACCAAATAAAATATACTCATTTCACATCACAAAATAATGATATTTTAATTATATTTAATTTTAATTTTTAATTAAAAGTTTAATGCGCATTATTATATTATTACAGTCAGTTGTAAGGCGGGTAGGTTTTTTTTGAAGCATATCAAAGTATTATTTTGCATATGTATTGTGACATTCCTCACATAAAATCTCATAAATAGTTTAAAGAGTGTCTTTTGCAATCATGAAAGATAAATAATGCTCAAAATTTTCCCTTATATTCTCAACAAATTATTATGCACAAACTCTCCCCATGAATTACAATAATTTCACAAACTTTAAGTTTTTATAAGTAAAACATCATTCATTGTAACATACGATGCACATATACGATATGATACGTATATAATACGTTAATATGTTTATGTCTAAAATAATAAGATACAATATGTGATAAATACGTTATATATGAATATTAAATAATATACAATAATTATTTAAAAAATATAATTATTATATAATTGTTATTGTGTAAATCTAAATTTTCTTATTAGAGACCAATTATTTTGATAACCAAAACCTGATATTTAATGTTAGTCACCATTTTAGAAACCAATTCGTAATTGAAACTATTTTAATTATCAATTTAGAGACCAATTATAATTTTTTGAAACTATTTTAGTTGTTAATTTGGTCACTGTATAATGACCAATTTTTTTTGTCACTAAAATTGGTCATTATTCAAATATTTTCTTGTAGTGTATTATGACTTTATAAATTAGATACTTCATTTATAAGTATCGATAAAATATCTTAAACTATCAAACACACTACGTGTCAGACACAGATACGTGATCCAAGTTGAAGTATCGGTGCATCATAAATTGTAGTAATTTAGGATCGTAAACATCAACTAAATAGATTTGGATAAATTTAAAGTATATTCTTATATTTTATTCCAAATTTGTTATGTAAAAATCACACACACAAAAAGTAAAACAATAACCATTGAAGCATATAATTTAGTGATTTCTACATATAACTAACATATACATTTGCTAAAGTGACTCATACTATAAATTCAATTAACAATTCAGACAAAACTTGTTATATTAACACATTGACACTTAGATGTAACTACCTTTCTACGCATTTTAAAAAGTAATTTCATTTTGATATAACTATTCATTTCAAATATGGAAACGATCATGCCTAAACCTCAAGTTAAAACAAATTAAGGCATTAATTTAGGCAAAAGAAGAAACTCTAATTCTATAAGCAATTAACATGATCACAAAGAATATTAAACACACACACAACTGTTATCTCGAATTTGCATCTTCAATTTTCTAAGCATTGATGTTATTTAGTTCTATCAAGTAGCTCTAAAACATTATATTTTCATCAATTTTCTAACCTTAAATGCAAACAAACAAGATTTTTACATAGAATATTCTATTTTAAAAAGGTTAACTAAAACTGATAAATTTTATTACCTAAACTTTTACTCTTATCGGAAAAGTTTGGGTTCATTACGTAAATTATTTTCTATTTAAAACTTTATTAGTGTCCCACAATAAGAACTATCATTAATCCTCAATTAGTATAATAAACAACCAAATTATAAAAAAGAAAAAGATTAAATTAATAAAAACTCAAAAAATATTGACAATAGAAACAAAATTGAGTTATATATATGAATTTTTAAAACGAATATTCCCAACCATAATTGAAACTCAAACCCTAATTAAGCAATTCAAGTGTGTTAAACTCTGAGTCAACTTTTATTGCATGTGTTGATTTTATTTATTTTTTAATGGATCGTGCATGTGAATAATAACAAATTAAAATGTTCTTTATGCATGATAAAATAATACTTTCAACTGTTAAAAAAAAAAAATCCAAAAAGCAGATGACTATTTTTGGAACTCATGAAAAATTACTTGTAATTATTACCCGTGTACATTTTTATGAAAAGTAAAATGAAACACCTATAATAAATGCATTCCAATTAAAGTGGTGTTTTTGGTTAAATTTAAGAGGTTTCAGTCAAATTAAGTTATTGTTTTAAAATTAAATAAATATAATGTGTTGAAATAGTTATAGATTGAATCTAACATTGTTTCATTAATTGGTATTACTAAGGTGTAACTTTCTTTTGTCAAACAGTGTTAAATACATATAAAACAATTAACATAAATTGTTAGTAATAATTTACATATATATGCACGTTTTACTCGTTGACATTTATTTTATTTGTCAAGTGGTCCAAAATAACTACTTTTGTTGCTTTTGCAGTTCCATGTTTGATGAAAATATAATATTATTACTGGATCAAGAAATACATTATTAAAAATACGTATAATATTGTAACTTTTAGATTTGATCCCAAATTTTATAAATAATGAATTCAACAAATAAAAACTACATTATCTCTATGGAAAAAATATAAGAATTTAATTAAATTCAAAGAAAGAAATATAAAAAATAAAATACTAATTACTTCTTTTTATTATATTGAAATGTTCAAACTTTCAAATCATTGATAGAAATAAAAAAATAAATATGAAGACAAAATCGAATCAAATTATTAATTAAGTCCTAAAATTAATATAATAACATGAATCAAAGAAAAAAAATATATATATAAAAGGACATAGGGAAAAATAAGACACCCTATCCAAGATCGAACATCATTTTCATCTTCAATACAAGACAAAAGAAGAAAAAAGTTCTCAAATGTCTTAAAAGTTCTCAAAGTTTATATAAAACTGAAAATTGAATTACAAAATAAAGAATTGAAGGTAAGTTATTAGAAATTTCAAATTAAATTTACGAAACATAATAAATCTTAAATGAAATGTACGTCTCGATTGTAAACTATATTTAGCCAAAATTTCAAAATAGATAAAAAGAATAATTTTTAAAATAAAATGTATTCTTCAAAAGGTGGAAGTCATGTTCATGTTTTCATTATCTTTGAAAATCATGTTTTTCATGTCTCCTTTTGACTTATTTTTTATCTAATATACCTATTGTTTGTGTTTGCACTTGAATTATAATCCTCGTTCATTTTTTGTCGGTGAGTCTTACTTTCATAGCTTCAAAAAATTCAATTCAATCCTACAATTATTATTTACACCTAACATTGTGAAGAAAATAAATTCTAAAAATTAAAAGAAGACTCTTCTATTAAGTAATATCATGTATAAATAGTTACTATATATTATAAGAATGTTTTTCTCTTTTTATTTTTTCTTATTCATAACTTGTCAATGAATTATTTAAGTATTTTATCATGTAAGAAAAATCATGTATAGATCACTTGGTATACTGTTATATTGAAAATTTCATTTAAATGATTTTAATATTATTAGAAGTATAGATTAAAAATTTCACATCAAGTAAATATAATAAAATTTAAACAAAAAAAAAACTCACAAATATCAATTACTATATGATATTAAAATAGTGTCAAATTTTTTTACATGAACAATTTATATATTTCAAATATTTAGGACATTAATTTTTTACCATAACAAAATAAAAAAATTATAACAAACACAACGTAAAATTCGATTTTAATTAAAATATGCTAATGGCAAGTTAACAAATTATGATTAAATTAGGAATTATCATGCAATTGATAACTGCTCACTCTTATAATAAATAATTTTAAAATTTTTATTTAAGATACTTTCATTTTCATCTGATTGATTTTGTAAAGTCAATATTTAAAATTAAAATCATAAAATGTGTAAATTATCGTTCAAGTGATGTTTCTTTTAATTCAAATCTGTGAATGTTAAGTTTTTATTGATTTTATATGTTTTATTTAAAAAATAATAACTTTGCCAACTAAATTAATTAGATTTATCTATAATGTTAAGTGAATTATTTTTTACTATAATAAGCAGTATTATTAGAAAAGAATAACGCGTATCAGACACGGACCGTTGAAAGGAATAATGGAATATCCTTTCGCATTTCTTTTCCTCATTAGTGTCTTCTTTCTCTTTCTCTATTATTTGTTTTAAACTTTAAAAAAATAAATTCTAACACAACTTTGTAATTAAAATTAAATTTTCAAAATTTCACGTGTGTTTGATTCGAGTTTTTCCTGCCACGTGTAAGTACGAACGTACGGTACGTGTGAGAGAGAGATAAAGACCGTTGAACATTCATTCCCAAACGGAATCAAAGAAAATAAAAACACGTTTCGCGAATTTGTACTCCGTGAATTAGTTATCGGTTAATAAAAAAGAGTGCATAACTGTTAGACGCTACCATTATTCAGAATTTATTCAATAATATTTATTAGAAAAATTATATAATTATCTCTTATAGAGTAATTAAAAACTATGTTAAATCAAACTGTAACACTTATCAAAATTTGACGGCGATATATATGTTTTTTTCTCGTAATATCAAGTAAATTTTAAAATTAATCTATTTTAAAATTTTGAATGAATTTAATTATTTATTTTTTAAAAACGTGGATTTAGTATTTTTAATCAAATTTTGTTATGTTTATTCAATATTTTAAATACGTTTCATAATAGTATTTGACTTAACATTAAAGCGAAAATGTGTCAAATCGTATAAATAACTCAAATAAAATCTTGAAATAAGTCCGAAACATCAAATAAATATAACAAAATTTGATTAAAATGATTAAATTTACGTATTTTAAAAAATAAATTACTAATTTAGTTCAAAATTTCAAAATTGACTAATTTCAAAATTCACAAAAACAAAAAAGATATTTAACCTAAATTTTAAGGAACGTTGTAGAAGAACAATAACGCAAGATTTAAAAAGTGCAATGAAAAGTGCGTTTGCACCAAACAGACCATCATTTTTCAGTTTCAGCGTTGAGGCTAAGCAAATTGAGGCAGTTTTGCATTAATATATTTGAGCAAATAAATGTCAAGATTTTTTTTAAAAAAAAGAAAAAGTATTGTAAGTCCCTTTCTTCATGACTTCATCTCCTTCTATATTTGTGAGTTAAATGCAAAAGTATATATTAATTGATTCAAAATGTTTGAAAGGAATTAATTATTAAGACTTGTTTGGAATTCAAAGAGGATAACAGAAAGTCACACAAAATTCTCTGTTTTTCCGTTTTGTTCACTCAAACTAATCTTCATAGGATAATGCTTTTTTATTTTATTTTTATGATTAATTATTAATGAATATAGGAGAATGTGCTATTTCCACAACTTGACTTTCCAACTACCAACCACCAACTAAGGAGTTGGATGGAGAAGCCATACGAAATAAAAATGAAATTTTCTGATATTTGTTTCTCCTACACATGAAAATAAAAATCTCCTCCAACCTTTTTCATTTTAAATTAAACATTTAGAAATGTATTTTACATTGTAAAATACTAATTTAAGAAAAAAAAATGTAATATATATATATATATATATATATATATATATATATATAATTTTTTGTATGAACAACTTATAACGATGGCAAAAGCCACGCTATTTGAACCTTGAAGCGTCGAAAAATATCCAATGGGCTTTTTACTTCCTGCAACCACACAATTTCTTCGTGCGTGTCCTAAACTTTTTAAAATAACCATTTTATTTTTGTGAAGGTGACTTCTGGAATATAAAAACTTTTCTTGAATAATTTTCAGATCGATCCAATGTCGTTAATTGGGCCAAAAGCTTAGAAAGAGGTAGTATTTAAGACCACCAAGTAAGTTTGAACCTTAAAAAGTGAGTTAACCAATTAAAAAAAAAGCAATTTCATTTAATTTGATAGAAAATTTCTTAACAAGAGAGAGGAAAAAAAAAAGTAAATATACATTTGAATAACTATTAATATTTACGGCTGTCAAAATGGGTTGGAACCCACGAGCCAACCCAGTTCACCACGGGTTCGAGTCGGATTGAGTTGAAATTTTTTTACAAATTTCAATACGGGTTGATTTTTGACCCGGCTCATCCGGGTTGAACCCGTAGTGAACCGAGTTAGCTCACCAACCCGCAGATAAAAAGGTCATACAAGTGTTCTTATTTTTTTTATTAAGTTAGGTTTTATATTTGAGTCACGTTAAGTTCTTTTTTATCCAATATATAACTAATTTGTATTTTTTTTTATTTTGATTTGTATTTGGATCGTATTAAAGTTTATTTAGATTTTTATTAAAATTACAATTTAGTTTTGATTGAAAAATAAATAAAAAATAATATTTTTTAATTAAATAAATCCGTGAGCCAACTCGTTTAATCAAAACCAGACTGGATTTGAATTTTTTTTGTTCGCTAGAAAATAAGCCGGGTTAAATTTGCTTACTAAATCATCAACTGGAATGAATAACATATGAATGATTAATCATATTAGGTCATCAACACTAAGACACAGATACACCTAACCAACGATAAACATAGACCAGCTAACACTTGTATAAATTAGCACCAATCCTTCACAAGGATTCTTCATCAAACATTGATCCAATGGCTTCATTTTATTCAATCATTGTAGTTATTAACATCTTCCATATTTTTCTTCTTTTATACGTCTCATCCATCCAAGGCAACACCGATGTGGGATTCAGCATTAACCTTATTCGAAAAACCTTCCCTCAACGTTCAAGAGGTTTATCAGCCATGTCAGAAACTCCACAATCCCCAGTGGGTGCTAACCTTGGCCACTATCTCATGGAGCTCTCCATCGGAACTCCACCATTCAAAATCTATGGTATTGCAGACACGGGCAGTGATCTCACATGGACACAATGTGTGCCATGCAACAACTGCTACAACCAACTTAACCCCATGTTTGATCCTACAAAATCCTCCTCGTACACAACCATATCATGCGACTCAAACCTGTGTCATCTACTTGAAACCGGCGTGTGTTCTCCTCAGAAGCAATGCAACTACACCTACGCCTACGCATCTGCCTCCATAACACAAGGAGTTTTGGCACAGGAAACAGTGACACTGTCCTCAACCGCAGGGACAAGTGTTCTCCTTAAAGGTGTCGTGTTTGGTTGTGGACACGACAACAAAGGTGGTTTCAACGACCATGAGATGGGTATCATAGGCCTAGGAGGAGGACCAGCGTCGTTCGTTTCTCAAATGGGTCACTCCTTTGGAGGCAAAAGGTTTTCACAGTGCTTGGTCCCTTTCCACACTGATGTGAGCGTTTATAGCAGAATGAGTTTTGGCAAAGGGAGTGAGGTATCAGGGGAAGGAGTGGTTTCAACGCCTTTGGTTGCAAAAGATGACAAAACACCTTATTTCGTGACCTTACTAGGTATCAGTGTGGGAAACACGTATTTGCACTATAATGGTTCTTCGGACAATGTTGTCGAGAAAGGTAACATGTTCCTTGATTCGGGAACACCTCCAACGATCTTACCGACACAGTTGTATGATCGAGTGGTGGCTGAGGTGAAGAACCAGGTTGCGATGGAACCTACTGTGGATGACCCTGATCTGGGTTCCCAACTCTGCTATGGAACAAAGCACAATCTTCGTGGTCCTATGCTAATTTTTCATTTTGAAGGTGCAAATGTAACATTGGAACCGATTCAAACGTTGATTTCAGCAAAAGATGGTGTTTTCTGCTTGGGGTTCACCAACACCAGTAGTGATGTGGGGATTTATGGTAACTTTGCTCAGTCAAATTACTTGATTGGGTTTGATCTAGAAGCACAAGTGGTCTCTTTCAAGCCACTAGATTGTACCAAAAACGCGTAGATTTTGCTTGATCAATGTGTGTGGATTTTGCTTAAAGAAAAGGTTTTCAAAAGTTCTAAGATATGTATTTGCTTTACTATACCTAAACAAACAAATAGCAACTGAAAAAAAAAAAAAGTCTTTGTTTCATTAGGAAGTGAGTATTTCAAAGGAATATACATTCAAGATCAAAATTTTGTGAATGATTTCTTTTGGAAATAAAATTGTCTGAAAAAAGGAGAAAGGAAATACATTTATGATTGAAAAAAAATAAAAAAATAAAAAATATATATATACACACACACGATTTTTAACATTCTTTTTAAATGCAAATTTTATTTGTAATTGTTATTTTGAACTTTGTCGGAGACAGGTTTTCTAACCATGAAACTCATTATGAGTTATTGTTCATAATATTTTTAATATAATTATACTCTATTTGAACCTTAGTTTTTGAGGATTTCTTTTATTTATAACTAACTAATGCAAACACATGTCCATAGTCACATGTGTATTCAATTTTTCAAAGATAAAAATAAAATTAATTTTTATCAATATTGTTGAAGAAATAAATAATTTTATAATTTTATAATAAGTAGTTAATTAACTTTTTAAAAATAATTATAAAATTTAAAGAATAAAATGATTTATATTAATAAAGGTAAATAATGAAATATAAACACCACAACAAAAATTTACACTCTTTATTAATATTAGAAAAAACATTATCACTGTGTATTTTCAGTCTATCTACGGAGGTGAGGAAGAAATTAAGGAGGTACAAAAAGAAATGCCCTGATAAAATTTTAGAAGCCCAATAAAATCACACGGACTTTCTTTTGGGGTTTCAACACCCAAATCATTAGTAAAGATTAAACTATTTACCTAAATACAAATTTGTTGGTCAAACTCGATTGTTCCCACCTCAAAAGTGTAGTTTAACAACACAACATTATCTTAATCATCTTTAAAACTTAGATATAATTAAGACAAACCCAGTTTTTTTAAAATATAAAATTCTAATGAAATAAAAAAAAATCAACTTCTATCTATTTGTATATTTTATAATTTACATTATGTAAAAGTATATAATGTATTAACTAATAAGCAATTGATTTGGGTTACCTAAATTTAATCTTTTTAAAAATTAGTCACTCAAAGTATTAACACTATAACAAAATATCTAATTAATGACTAATATTAGTGATAAAAAATAATTAGTCACTATAATGATCAATTTAAATACCAATTTATAAATTAAAAATGATTGATAACTAAAATAGTTTCTAAATTGATCATATAGTGAAACAATGTTTAAATTTTCCAATTAATGTTTAAATTTGCTAGTAACATTAACTATGAAAGTTTAAAAAAAAATAAAATTAGATACTAAATTTGCTCCATTAATAATCAATTTAAATACAAATTTAGTCAAATATATATATAGACAAGGGGTGGACCTTAGAGCACCGGCCCCATCCCCAATTTGTTTTCTTTATATATATATATATATATATATATATATATATATATATATATATATATATATATATATATATATATATATTCAATTTTAATGTATTTTATGCATTTGATATCTTCAAAAGTTTTATATATTTATTTTGCATTTGTTCATATTAAAAATTTAAATAAATTTTTGTTTCCAAATTTAAAAAATAAATGAATGTAGTCTTTTTAACCCAAATATGTTTTTAAAGTGTCAAACACATTTCATGCTATCATTTGAATTGTTTACAATCTAACACATTCTTGTCTTACTATTTGCTAAAAAACGTATTTAACACATCACACATCACAACAATTTTACGTAATTGAGTTAAATAGGTAATTTAGAGGATTATAACTATTTATTTGTAAAGTTCATAGATTAAATGTAGTAAGTTTAGGATAATAACAAATCCTAATCTGACATCGAAATTGAATGATTAAAAACATACTTAACCCTTACTCTTGTGATGTAAATGTGTAATTTAATGTTAATTTTGTTCATGTATTTGTATTAATTACAATTGTTTTTATTTACATAAATTTCTTAAATTATTCAATAAATATAGAATTTATTGAATAAACCCAGCCTTGAAATATTTAAAGCTAATAAATATAAAAGTTAATGTTATAGAAAAAAAAAACATTAATTACACTCTCTAAAATATCATTTTACTTAACTGTTCTTTTCAAAATTTAATATCACATTAATTACTTAATTTCTTGACTCACTCGTAACTGAATTCCTGAATTAATTTTTCTAACCCATCACAATCACAACTTCTTAAACCCACCACTATGAACACAACCTAAAAACATTCAGAACTAACTTTTTTACTTCTATTTAACACTAATTTTCTACACATTAATTTCACTTTCTTCATCTTTTATAAATACAAAAATTTATCTTTTTTTTATAACCATTCTAAAACGTTGTCAATCATCCTTTTTTTTTTCCTATAAATTAAGCATATATTCACCCTTTACAAAAACACTCCATCAATAATAACTCTAACAATGGCTTCTTATTATCTCACCATTTGTGTGCTGTTTCTTCTTCCTCTACATTTCTCACTCATCCATGGCAACACAGAAGAAGGTTTCACCATTAACCTAATTCGAAAAACCTCTCTCCAACCCTCATTCCCTCAAGGTTTCTCAGCCATGTCAACGATTCCACAATCCCCAGTGAGTGCTTACCTCGGCGAATATCTCATGGAACTCTCCATCGGAACTCCACCGTTCAAAATCTACGCCATTGCAGACACGGGCAGCGACCTCATGTGGACCCAGTGTGTCCCATGCAACGACTGCTACAAACAAATCAACCCCATGTTCGATCCCACAAAATCCTCCTCGTACACAAACGTACCATGCAGCTCAAACCTGTGCCATCTTCTCGACACGGGTGTGTGTTCTCCCCAGAAGGAATGCAACTACACCTACGCCTACGGAGACGGGTCCATGACGCAAGGAGTGTTGGCGCAAGAAACAGTGACATTCACCTCAACCACAGGGGCAAGCGTCCCCCTTAAAGGCATCGTCTTTGGCTGCGGACACAACGACTCAAAAAACGGTTTCAACGACCACGAGATGGGTCTCATAGGCCTAGGAGGAGGACCGGCATCATTGATTTCTCAGATGGGTTCATCGTTTGGTGGCAAAATGTTTTCGCAGTGTTTGGTCCCTTTCCACACCGACGAGAGAGTTTCCAGCAAAATGAGTTTTGGCAGAGGGAGCAAGGTATCTGGGAGTGGAGTGGTTTCGACACCGTTGGTTACAAAGGAAGACAAAACACCGTATTTTGTGACGCTACTAGGTATCAGTGTCGGAAACAAGTATTTGCCCTATAGTGGTGGTTCTTCACAGAACGTTGCGAAGGGTAACGTGTTTCTTGATTCAGGAACACCTCCAACGATCTTGCCGACAGAGTTTTACGATCGAGTGGTGGCGGAAGTGAAGAACCAGGTTCCGATGAAACCTGTGGTGGATGATCCTTCTTTGGGAACCCAACTTTGCTATCGAACGAAGAACAATCTTGGTGGTCCTGTTTTAACTGCACATTTTGAAGGTGCAGATGTGAAACTGGAACCGATTCAGACCTTTATTCCACCAAAAGATGGTGTTTTCTGCTTGGGGTTCACCAACACCAGCAGCGATGTGGGGATTTATGGGAACTTTGTTCAGTCAAATTATTTGATTGGGTTCGATCTTGAAGCAAAAATGGTCTCTTTCAAGGCAAGAGATTGTACCAAAAACACATAGAATCTCAAACAGAAGTTTCAGTTTGCTTCTTTGTATACAAATTACAGTGAAGAAAATAAATTTTTGTGTTCGTTTTCTGTAGAAAGCGAAATTGTAAAACTGGATTGCTGTTTCCTAAGTCAACGACAGAGTCAACCCTTGTTTGGTCAGCGATATCAATGAAACTCTTTAGGAGTTATTATTTAGTATTTTTAAATTGTTTCTAGTAGTTTGTTTTAATAGCTAAGCTGAATTAATTTTAAATGACCGTTTTAAAACCATAAGTCAACAGTAAAAAAGAAAAAAAAATATGAAAAACATACCAGGACTTTTTAGAAAAAAAATTATTTATATTATCTATAAATAATATGTCATATATATATATAATTATTTTTCTTAATTCATAAAATATAGGTAATTTACATATATGTAAAGTTATTATTCAGTATTAGAAGGAATTAAAGTATTTATTTTAAAATAGTAACAATTTATTAAAAAGGTTTGTGAGATGTGAATAAAAAAATATGAGAAAAAATTTGCAAAATGAATGAAGGAAAATTGTTTTATATGTTTCTTCATGGTAATGAACTTTCTATTTTCCTATGTAATATAATTTTTTATTTTTATAATTGTTACATATGTCAATGAAAATTTCATCTTTTCAACTCTTCTATATTTTTTTGAAAAATTATATATATATATATATATATATATCAATTAGGCAAGTAGAAAAAAAATATTAAATTGCAATATATACCCTTGATGATACACATATTTAAGGAATGTTATTTATTTCATAAAAGAGAAAATTAAATACATTTCATTATTATTAATTAATTTGAAATTAAATAAGAGGTTCAGAATAAGTGATCTCATCCTGCTCAAAAAATAAGTATAAAACAGAATAATACTCATTGTAATTAATAAAGAGGTCTAATTAATTTTTACAATAAGCGAGATTAATTATAACATTAAAGTTAATTAAAGACTGCAATAAATATTTATCTTCCAAAAACTAAATACAGCACTATATGAAGTTTTTTTTTTTTTTTTTGACTCAATGAAATCAAAATTAAATGATGCGTCGTAACAATAAAAAACCGTGATTTTCACTATTTATCATTTTTAGTGTGATATTTACCCTTCCGTTATTGGTGTGTAAAAAATAAGACCGATAGGGTTGACTTACCTAGTAAAACGGATTGAAAATTTTCACCCGTTTTGTTAATGAATAATGAATGGACCAGTTCATTACTTTTTTTCTTATTTTCTTTAAATTTATATATATATATATATATATATATATATATATATATTTTTTTATATATATATTTTATATATTTTTTATATATTTTTTTATATTTTTAATTGAATAAACTAAAATAATTATTACTTTTACATCTTAAATTATTTTATTATGATTAATAATTAAAATTTAATTTGTAAATATTTAATAATTTAAATTACAATATTATTATATATAAAAGGTAATCTGTTAAATTATTTTTTATTTTAATTTTTAATTTAAGAGAATAAAACAAAATAAAATGGTGGATTTAAAACTTCAACTCAATCCATCGAATTTTGATGGATAATAGGTTATAGCATGTGAATCATAACCTATGGATAATAGGTTATAGCATGTGAATCATAACCCACTTTTATATCTTAATCTAAAGAGAAGTATTTTGTATTTATTTTTATTTAAGAACTAAAGTGAAGGTGTATAAATTTGAATATCATGTTAATGTATTTCTATGCCAAAGAATTTGTTTTGGGAGATGATTATCATAAACATCATTCCAAATTAGATTAATAACATTTTAAAAATGATATCATATTAAAGTAGGTACTTAATATGCATGTTCATAATAAAACTTTAATTGCTAATTAATAAGTAAATAAATGATAATTCATCTATTCTTTTTTATTTCTCTCAACTTTGAAAAGATTATTCCTTTTCATATGTTTTTTTTTTTAATTTCAATAACATGTTTATTATTATTATTATTTTCATTAAAATAATTTTCAAGTGTTAGATGAAAAGAAAAACGTGTGAAATAGGAAATTACACCTCTATTTTATTATAATAAAAACATATTTCTTAATTCCTACCTACCGAATAATCTTAAAAGACTCAAAATATAAAAACTCAAATAGTTTAGAATTTAACAAAAAAATAAAATCATTCAACCTAATTCTATGATTTATAATAAATTAGTATATCACTAAATCATTTAGTTAGGTTCAATATCTCAATTAGATAAATTGATTTGGATTAATTGACGGTTGATTATTTTATTTTCATTTTTGATTATTTATGAAAATAATATTATTATTACTACTTTTTACAATATCTTTAAAAATAAATTGCAAGGCGTCTACAAATTTATTATTGTTGACATTTCTTATTACAGTAATTCTATTATCTCAATTAATTAATAAATCAAATGTTTTGAGTTAAATACTTGTTTATTTGAATTTTTTCCATAAATTAATTAAAAACATATTTTTTCAATGTATACATATAAATTATATATTTATGCATAAACTTATACTATTTTAACATAATTCATTAAAATCAATCCATTGAAATAAATATGTGTGCGGAGACAATTGAATTTTTCGAGATTTTGTTGAATTTTATCTCTTTACATTAAATCAAATCATTTATACATTAGTGACTCACGGACCATTCTAGAACTCGTCACAGAAATCACTCACATGCTGCTACTATCCATTTCTTGTGACTAACCCTCACCAACTTTCTCATTCACATGAATGTTACACTTATAAATGCATTTCATATATATATATATATATATATGAAATGAATTCATCTACTTTTCACATGATTTTGTCTCTTGCTAAAAGCTTCATTCATGGCCAACATTCTATGCTTTTTTGTACTGTATACATTCTTATGTCAAACATTAACAGGAGCTTACAACTCTGGGTTCAGTGTTCAACTAATCCGCCACAACTCACCAAATCAGAAGAGTGTGATTCATATGCATAAACATGGCTCATTTTACCAAGTTCCGAAGAAATCATATACCCCAAATGGTCCCTTCACTAGAGTCACATCCAACAATGGTGACTATCTCATGAAGCTCACATTGGGAACACCACCAGTGGATGTATATGGTTTGGTTGACACAGGCAGCGACCTCGTGTGGGCACAATGTACACCTTGCCGAGGATGTTATAAGCAAAAAAGTCCAATGTTTGAACCTCTAAGGTCCAAAACATACACCCCTGTTCCATGCAATTCAGAAGAGTGTAATTCACTCTTTGGTCATTCGTGCTCTCCTAAAAAACTGTGTGCATATAGCTATGGTTATGCTGATTCTTCAGTAACAAAAGGGGTTCTTGCAAGGGAAACCATCACATTCAGTTCCACCGATGAAGAACCGGTTGTTGTTGGAGACATTGTATTTGGGTGTGGACACAGTAACTCTGGAATTTTCAATGAAAACGACATGGGGATCATTGGTCTAGGTGGGGGGCCTTTGTCACTCGTGTCACAGATTGGTAGCATTTATGGGAGTAGAAGGTTTTCTCAGTGTCTGGTTCCTTTTCATGCAGATCCTCTGACTTCTGGTACCATTAGTTTTGGTGATGCCAGTGATGTTTCTGGTGAAGGAGTAGTGACAACTCCTTTGGTATCTGAGGAAGGTGAGTCCTCTTATCTGGTCACACTTGAAGGCATAAGTGTTGGAGACACATTTATGCCCTTTAATTCCTCAGAAATGCTTGCCAAGGGAAATATAATGATTGATTCAGGTACACCAGCAACATATTTACCACAAGAACTTTATGACAGTCTAGTGGGGGAATTGAAGGTGCAGAGTGACATGTTACCCATTGATGATGACCCAGACTTGGACACACAACTTTGCTATAGAAGTGAGACAAACTTAAAAGGGCCAACCTTGATCGCTCATTTTCAAGGGGCAGATGTGCCATTGATGCCAATACAAACCTTCATCCCACCAAAAGATGGAGTATTTTGCTTTGCAATGGCTGCCACTACCGACGGAGAATATATATTTGGCAACTTTGCTCAATCAAACATTTTGATTGGATTTGATTTAGATAAGAAGTTAGTCTCTTTTAAACCAACTGATTGCGCTAATCAGTAGACCATCATCTCATCTTATTGTAATTCTGATATTTATATGTGATTTGAAGTGTGATGTAAGGTTAGAGTAAGAACATATCAGTTAGACTATTAGTATGCGTGTAATATTGAATCTGCAATGTTATGTACTATTTTCATTCAATATTCTTTTTTCTTGCTTGGTTAGCAAGTATCAATATGAAACTTACTTGTGCAGGGAGTCTTTTCTAGGTTAGGCTTTCATACAAGATGCACACAAGAATGATCAAATAAAATTCACTCTCCACATAATTACCCTTAATATTTTGATGTATAAGGGATGATCAACATTCAAAATTTGTTAATGATCACATACTTCAAAGAATCACGTATTTTCTTTTTCAGTGAATCCTAGTTATCCAAGAGTGATTTGATGGTATATACTTTTTGTTTTAGTTTATCATGACAACAAGAATTTCTATTTACTTTTTTTTTTCTATTTGTATGTATGTGTATATGGATTTATTAACGTACATTCATTATATTTTAGAAAATGCAATTTAACAATTTATAACTTCCATCTCAAAATACACTCAGTACCTACCTTGTTAAAAATACTATCTATAAAAAAAAATTGCATGTTGTTCGGAATCTTTTCTCTACCATATGCAGTTCAAGTGTCTACTGAGTAAAAAAAAGGTTCAAGAAAGCTCAATTCATGGGATAAAAAATGCCGCATGGAATTAGCTATTCGCTGAAAGGCTAAATCATGTACAAACCATAATCAGTAGACAGAAGTAAAAGCTCCCTTCCCACACTCTCCAACTGAGATTTGGAGTATTTCTTTGCCAGCTTGACTTTGCCGGCAACAGAGACGTCGTGGAACCTAAGACAAGAAAACAGTGGAATCAAGAAATGACATTAACATTGAAAATCGGTAATATCATCATATACAATGCTTAAGTGATGTATAACATACCAGATGCCAATTCTTGCTCAAAGGTTGCACAGCTACCTGGATCTCTCCCACATTGCGCATAGGAGGTACGTGAGGAAAGCATAAAATTCTCTTTTTGAAATCGTCTTTATCTCTACCCCGAACATATGAACCCCAAGAAGCATTACCCTCTCTTCTAGTATCTTTCAAGAAGAATAAAGTGGAACCTTTACAAAGAGATTTATACGGTTCCCTAGCATCAAAATCAAATTCCTTCGCGTCACTATTACCATTCCAAGCAGAGTAAGTTCTCTCCGAGCGCTCCAGTTCACGGGGAGAAACAATGTTAGGCAGGACTTGAACAACATAGCCAAGTGACACCGAAAATGTTAGATGTTGTGTATGATCGTAACATATAGAACGCTGCAAAAAGCTTTTGGGATTGGTTTTCATGGCTTTTGTAAAAAGTTTCAGGCTGTCCAAAGAGCTCAGGCCCGGATAAAAGGGATTTACAGCTTCAACATGATGAATTGACACAAATGGTGCTATTGGGTGAGAGGATAGAAGACCATGAGCGTTACCTCTTATATCCCACTGAAATAAATGAAAAACTAATCCTGATCATTTACGAATTCGAATGAAAAAAATGGCTGGATGATAATTATACTGTACATATGACAATTTTCCTTTCTCTTAGAATCTAAAGAAAGTATAAATTAAAAGCAATAAAAGATGTGACCAAAATAAAAAGGATTAACAGAATACCTGGTGAAAACCACGCTCCCATGCCAGTGGGATGCCAAGTTCAGAGATACAGGCATGCAGTCGATCATCACTACCATAAAGCTTTGGATACCTGTCAATGCATTCGTCAAGCATCTCAGAGAGAGCCTTTGCAAGTGGCTGACTTATTGCAATCCCACCACCCCCAAAGGCCATCGAGTGACTGAAATAGGAATTTGCTGAATGACTCTCCGAGGGGCTACCTATATAAATCATTTCAGAAGAATTGTACTTGCTGAGAACATCAACTAAGTTATTCACATTGAAGATGGTATCATCATCACAGAGGACAAACCAACGCACATCAGAGAGGCCGAGGCGAAAGCTCTCTTTGACGATGCGAGAAATCCGGAGGCCAGAAGGGTGACCAGTGGGATTAGTATAGCGAAAATATGAGATGTCTTCAGAAATCATGATAGGAGGCAATAAATCATCTCCAGGTTCTTCAAGCACTTGTTCATCTAACCACACATGGCCACGCATGTCATTAGGACGCCACCACAGTTTGACATATTCCTTCCTTCGTTTCCAAAGTTGAGATGATCCTGCTATGCCAAAAACAATATGTTTAAGTGACAAGCCTTCCTGTTCAGCAACACTGCTACCATTATGAAGATGATCTTTCATGGTTCCAAATTGGAGAGAAGGAGGGGGCGTGACTTTCGTATGACAATGAGAAACATACTTCTTCCAGTTGAAAAAGTGGGGTCTACTTTCTCGATCCTTTAAACTGTGAAAGCAACATGTAGTTGCATCAAAGAACACAAGGGAAAGCCAAGCAGTAGTAGATATGAGAAGCGCTGCAATGGCTATGGCCAAGGTTCCAATGCGGCTTTGGCGCCACTGACGGCTTCTGGGTGGACTGATAGGCAATGGACATAGTTGGGAATTCTTGTCAAAGTCATGATAGGATGATACAATGGTCTTCAAAGTTTGAGTCATCATCACCATCATTCCAATTTGCATGTCTGCCTCCCACTTCCAGGAGAGACACAGTGAAAAGGCCAAAGGAAAACTACATAAAAGTATTTCAGCAGCAGCACACGCCCAAACCAAAACTTGTAACACCCTACAAAAAGAGAAAATAAGCAGGAAAAGTTCCAATTAAGTGCATCATTAAGAATCTATTTGTTTTTGTCAAAAATGGCAATTTTTAGAAGCTTTTTCCAGAAAAATAAATTACACCTACACCCTACAGAACAATGTTAATTGCATAATTTTAGGATTCATTTGTTTGGGTGGAAAATTATAATTTTTTAGAAGATTTTCTAGGAAATGAAACCTTTTTTTCATCTCAATTCACCCTCTTCACCCCCCCAAAAAAACATGTATAGATCAAATGTGCTTCCATTAACACAAGAATCCACATCCACATCAGGCAGAAAGCATGTAACCCCAAATAATTACTCTGGGCCATTAATAAAGAAAGATGTAACTAGATGATCCTAAGGTTCAATTGTTACAGGGATGTCCATTAAGAAAATATATTACATGGTATTTGCACTATTTTAAAACAAACTAAAAATATGGAAAGTAAGTGTTGAAACAGGATTTGTAAGCAGATCCGGAAGAAGAGCAAGCATAATAACATCACCGACTAGTTATACAGTCAGTAATGATTTTTATATAGAATAGTACGTGACCTAGTTAACTCGCCTCAAGCATAGCTTCCCAATCAAAAGGGAAAGGGGGAAATCGAAGAGCATAAGGAGACAATCTATTTTGAGCTATACATACAGCCTTAGTTTTCATGATCATGGTATTAATATTGCTGTTTATTTTATACTATTCATATATACTTTTTACCTTAATACCTACGAACTGCCATCAACCTATTCCTAAGCAGAACAAAGCCAGTAGAGCATAATGAAGGTGCAGCAAGAGACAGAATCCTCAAGACAATGTGGGTTTTTTACATTGGGGAATTTCTTCAAACAGGTAAGGATCGGCAAAACAAGGACATGAAGTAAAAAAATAAAAGGTCAAAAAAGCCAAAAAGTTTGTAAGTTATAAAAAAAATAAAAAAAAATCAAAGAAATTGCAAAGGGAATTGCAAAAGCGAGAGCCATTAACTCACTGAGAAACTGTGGAGTGTGGAGGGTTCCTGTTCCTGCTCCTAGTGGATTTCAGAAATGGTGAAAGTGCAGTGATGGTGTTGAAAACAAGGAAGCGGTTAAGTAACAATTTGATTTGCTACATTTGCATTCCTCATATTTTCATCATCGTGTAATTTCAGAAACGGAGATCAGATTCAGAAGATGCAACCACCAAATCATGCCAAAATCAATAATTGAAGTGTTATGCTCCAGAGTTTTTGAACTCTGAGGAAAATTCAAGCGTAATCATCACCAACACTACTATACGTTCACTTTAATTTGAAAATTTTCAAATACCTTTGCCTTCTGCATTTTATTCATGTGCATTGATGGCTAGGGATTCATCTTTTTTTTTTTTTTCAAATATCATTTCTGTTATTTCAGTTTCACAGTTTTTTCTTTTGCCATTCTTCATGGTTGCTTAAATTTCACTGATAATAGCTTTTTGACTGTTTTCACTGTATCTAATCAATTTTATCCAGTTAATTTAAATTATTTTATTATTTTATCTTTAGATATTTTAATTTAATTAATTATTTCTAATAAATTGTAAAAATTATTTACTTTTTAATTAATATATTTTTATAATAAAAAGTATATACACTTAGCTAACACAGATATGTTTTCATTTATTTATTTATATATATATATATATATATATATATATATATTTATAAAAAAAAAACTAAATATAATTTATAAGAGAATAATTAGTTTTAAATATAATTAAATTATAAATATTTTAGAAAATTTTGTACTTTTTCATATACTGAGTATTAAAAATTTTATAATTTTTAACCGAGTTATTTTCATTTAATTTTAGTTTTTATGTTAACTCAGTAACTTAGCTCTAATATTTTTTTCGTCACTACCTGATTTGTCTCAACTTATTAAAATGAAATGAAAGACTTCATAATTAATATAATAATAAATGATACGTGGTTAATGTAAAATTATTAATGAATTTTATATTGGAAATAGGAACAGATGAATTTATCTTTCTAAAGATATTATTTGAACTCATCCGTATTTTAATGAAGAAATCCGAAATTAATAGATAACAATGATCGATCATATATATATATATATATATATATATATATATATATATATATATATATATTTCTACTCACGTTTTT